>Ga0180301_10001106_pt1 | contig 21058 bp, 16 predicted proteins | sample GuaBasSediGuay16_FD_121797 | JGI IMG/M metagenome (GOLD analysis project Ga0180301, IMG submission 121797) | Subseafloor sediment microbial communities from Guaymas Basin, Gulf of California, Mexico - Guay16, Core 4569-2, 12-15 cm | ecosystem: Environmental > Aquatic > Marine > Hydrothermal...
GAAGGGGACGTTTGCATTTTGGGGGTCGATGTTGGATCGACAACCACAAAAGCTGTTCTGATGAGGGTGGAGGATGAGGCAATCCTTGCAAGTTCTTACTTGAGAACCAAAGGAGATCCTGTAAGTGCCGCAAGGAAATGTTACAAAGAAATTCTCGATCAACTAGATGTGAACGTCAAGATCATAGCAGTTGGAGTTACAGGATCTGGTAGAAAGATAGTGGGATTACACGCTCAGACTGATGCGGTCTACAACGAAATAATGGCCCATGCGAGGGCTGCCGTTAAGTTCGATCCGGAAGCAGACACCATCTTCGAAATAGGAGGGCAGGATGCAAAGTACACGTACCTTGTCAATGGTGTACCAACTGATTATGCGATGAATGAAGCATGCTCTGCGGGAACGGGTTCGTTCCTTGAAGAGGCTGCTAAAGAATCTCTCAACGTCCATTACACCGATATAGGAGATCTTGCTTTGAAGAGTGAGAGCCCACCGAACTTCAGCGATCAATGCGCTGCTTTCATAGGAAGCGATGTCAAAACCGCTATACATGAAGGAATATCCAAAGAAGATATATGTGCAGGTCTTGTGTACTCGATCTGCATGAACTACATAAACAGAGTGAAAGGAAACAGACCCATTGGGAAAAAGGTTTTCATGCAAGGAGGAGTTTGTTACAATAAGGCAGTACCGGTTGCTATGGCTGTTCTGACAGGAAAGAGAATCGTTGTACCTCCTCATCCAGGACTCATGGGAGCGTACGGTGTCGCTTTGATGGTGAAAGACAACTTGAAACTCGGTTTTCTAAAACCATCTGAATACAGCTTGAAAAAGCTGATCGAAAGAGACGTCATATATAGGGGAAGCTTCATATGCCCTGGTGGAAAGGAAAAATGTGATAGGAAGTGTCCGATAACCATAATAGAGATCGATGGTAAAAGATTTCCGTTTGGTGGGGCTTGTAACAGGTATGAGAATATCAGAAAGCATTTGAACATAGATATAGAAAAATACAACTACGTGAAGAAGAGAGAAAACATAGTTTTTCAAATGAAAAAAACAGAAGGGAAGAAGAAAATAGCGTTGAGTAAATCTTTGATCATGAACACACTCTTTCCTCTGTTTTCAACCTTTTTCCAGAGTTTGGGATTTGAGGTCGTCGTTCCAGAGAAATCTTCAAGGGATGGATGGGAGAGAAAGAACGCTGAATTTTGTTTTCCAGTTGAGCTTTCACATGGATATATGCTGGAGATTCTGAAAAAAGATGTCGATTACATATTCCTTCCAAGAATAAGAGGAATGAAGGTGGAGAATTCCAAAAATTACAACGTTTTCTGTCCTTTCGTACAAAGCGAAGCCGATTGGTTGAGATCGGCCTTTCCAGAACTAGAGAGTAGGAACGTTATAGTCATGAACTTCGATTTCTCAAGAGGTTTTGAAAGAGAAGAAGAGAAATTCCTGGAGCTTTCGGAGATTTTGGGCAAAACGAGGGAGGAAGGAAAAGAAGCTTTCAGAAGAGCATTGGAAGTTTTCAGGGAAAGACAAAGGAAAATAAAGGAACTTGGAAAGGAATTCTTGAAGCAAGTTGAAGAGGCAGAATTTGGAGTGGTTCTTCTTGGAAGATCGTACAACGCTTTCTCATCGGATGCCAACCTTGGAATACCTGAGAAATTCGCAAGCAGAGGTATCCCCATTGTGCCTTTCGATGCTCTTCCTTACGAAGAGGAAGAAGGATACGAAAACATGTACTGGGCTTGGGGAGAGATGATAACGAAAGCAGCAAGATTCGTGAAAAAACATCCAAAGCTCTTTGCGCTCTACATCACCAATTTTAGTTGTGGACCAGATTCATTCATAATCTCGTATTTTAGGGATATAATGGGAACCAAACCTTCCCTGATATTGGAACTCGACAGTCATACGGCAGATGCAGGAATCGAAACAAGAGTTGAAGCTTTCATAGATGTCGTGAAAAGTTTCTTGAAAGTGAAAAAAATTGAGGATAAGAGAGCTATTAGAAGGCCAAAAGTGGTTGGTAAGGGGAAGAATCTGAAGGTGTTGACATCAAAAGGTGAAGAAATCCCTCTGAACGATGAGAGGGTGAAATTGGTCTTCCCAAGCATGGGAGAGTTCGGGACCAAAGCTTTGGCAGCTTCCTTCAGGTACCACGGTTTGAAAACGGATGTTTGTCCACCTTCCGGCGATGAGGAGTTCAAGTATGGAAGAGGTAACTCCCTCTCCAAAGAATGTCTACCCCTTCAACTCACTCTGGGGAGTTTGATAAAGTACCTGAAAGATCATAAAGATGAAAAGGATCTAATATTGTACTTCATGCCGAACACGAGCGGACCTTGTAGATTCGGTCAGTACAGTGTTTACATGGATCTTTGGCTTCGAAACAACAACATCGACAACGTTGCTCTTCTGAGCTTGAATTCAGAGAACGCCTATGCTGGGCTTGGACTTTCTTTCAAGCTTAGAGCATGGGTCTCGATTGTTATATCCGATGTTCTGTTTGACGTTGGAAGTGCTCTGAGGGTTCTTGCAAAGGATAAAAAAGAAGCGTCGAGAATCTTTGAGGGTGTAAAAGATATGGCTTTGGATAGTTTGGCGAACGATCCCCTACCTCTGGTCTTCGAAAAGCTCAAAAACATAGCAGATATCATATCATCTGTTGAAAAAGATGGGAAGTTCGAGCAAGCACCTAAAGTTCTCATAACAGGAGAGATATTTGTGAGGTGGGATGAATTTTCAAGGAAGAATCTTGAGAAGGTATTCGAAGAGAACGGAATAATAACGCATATCTCCCCCGTTCATGAGTGGATATACTACACTGATTACCTTTTCTTGAAGAGATACACATCACCTGATTCGAAGTATTACCAAAGATTCCTCAAGAAAATAGAGATGTGGGTGAAGAGGTTAATAGAGATGAAGATAAAGAAAATCTTCGAAAGAACAGGAATCTACAAAGCTCGTCCCGTGGATATCGAAGAACTCATAAAGTCAGCTGGTAAATTCCTTCATCCGAATCTAACGGGAGAAGCCATTCTAACTATAGGGACAGCGCTCCATGAAGTGATCAGTGAATACGATGGTGTGGTTTTGATCGGGCCGTTTGGATGTATGCCAAGCAGGATAGCGGAAGCCATAACTAAAAGGGGTATAGAGACTATAAGGGAGAGAGCCAAGGGAAAGGTGAAAAAGGTTGTGGAAAATGTAGGAGATATTCCCATAACTTTCTTGGAATCCGATGGGAATCCATTCACACCGATTATGGAAACAAGAATAGAAGCCTTTATGGTTCAAGTAAAACGTGTGAGAAGATACCTCAACTCGCTTAACTGAATATGACCTCCATCACCTCTTTTTCGAGTTTTGAAAATGTAGGATTTCCGAAAGTGTCCAGGCATCTTGGGCGTTTTAAAGGTACTACGATCTCTTTCACCACCTTAGCTGGTTTGTCTGAAAGTATGAAGATTCTATCAGATAGGAAGATCGCTTCCTCTATGTTATGGGTCACCATTATTATGGTGCTACCAAGTTTCTCAAGATTCTTAGAGAGCCAAAGTTGAAGATGTCTTCTCGTATAAGCATCCACTGCACCAAACGGTTCATCCAAGAGAAGGATATCTCTTCCTGAAAGTATGGCTCTTATAAAAGAAAGCCTTTGTCTCATACCACCAGAGAGTTGATAGGGCTTTTTATCCTCGAACCCTTCAAGGCCGAATTCTCTAAACATCTTCCTCGCCACGTCCCTTGCTCTCTCTTTCTTCTTTCCTTTCAGGATCAGAGGAAGAGATGCGTTATCTAAAGCGTCCATCCAATCGAACAAAATATCCTTCTGCGGCATATAACCTATCCCTTCGCCGTTCCTTTCAATAACTCCTTCGAAATTCACAAGTCCCAGAATCGCCTTTATTATGGAAGTCTTACCGCAACCAGAAGGCCCCAGAAGAGATATCACCTCCCCTTTAAACACTTCGAAAGAAACACCATCCACTACGAGAAGGTCATTATAGCTTATCCTTAAGTTTTCTACTTTCACGGAAGGAATTCGTTCGTGAAGGCTTTCTCTACGTCTATCATTTTCTTCAAAAAGCCCATCGAATGAAGCCATTTTGCGTACCTTTCCCACACCTCCTTCTTCTGATAACCCCATTTCGGAGAATCCGCTTTGTATTCTTTTGAAAGGTACCTCTGAGATTCGATAACGATCTTCTCATCAAGCTCTGGTGCGTATTTGAGGAGAATTCTCGCGGCTTCTTCGGGGTGATCTATAGCGTATATGTAACCCTTGTAAGTTGCCTTCATGAATCTTCTGACGATATCCGGTTTCTCCTTTATCATTCTCTCGCTTGTTATTATGACCGGTGTGTAATAATCAAAGACAGGATCCAAATCCCTCAAGGAAAGGTATTCTATCTCTATTCCTTTAACCTTCGAAGCGACACCATCCCAGCCATAGTAGATCCAGGCAAAATCGAAAACATCGTTCAATGCTCCAGAGAAGAAGTCCATCTGGCCGACGTTCACAAAAATCACTTTCTCGGGATCGGCTCCATACTTTTTCATGATGTACTCTATCGTTGCTTTCTCTATGGGAGATCCCCAAGAGCCGTATTTTTTACCCTCCCAGTCTTTTACACTCTTTATCCCTTCACTCTTCAGCCAAGCAAATCCCGATGTATTGTGTTGGATGATGGCACATATGGAAACTATGGGAAGGCCTTCTCCTCTTGCGAGGGTAACAGCTTCTTGATAGCTTATACCGAATTCCGCCCTGCCAGATGCGACGATCTGTTCAGACGTCAGTTTGGAAGGTTGTATCACCTTAACGGACAGCCCTTCCTCATCGTAAAATCCTAAATCCTTTGCTACAAAAATTCCTGTATGATTTGTGTTGGGGTACCAATCCAGCACGACCGTCACGTTCTCTGCCAGTAGGAAGAAGGAGAAGGTCACTATCAAAATCACCGTTAACACCCTCATACCTTCAACCTCCTCTCCTCAAGCCATGGTGTGATGATTTTCGATATGTGATCGACTGTTTTGAAGACCAAAAGACTGAAGAAAACTATGATTATCACCGAGGAAAAGAGTCTATCAGCTCTGAAGGTGTTCATCGCTCTTATCAAGTACACTCCAAGACCCTTCTCAGAGCCAAGCCATTCGGCTATAACGGCACCAACAACGGCGTAGGCTGAGGATATCTTCAGACCGGATAGTATATGAGGAAGGGTATGGGGAAGTATCAAAAATCTCATGATTTGATATCTGCTCGCCTTCATAACCTTGAAGAGTTCAAGAGCTTCCGGATCTACGGTTCTAAAACCTTCGTAAGAACTCACCGCTATCGGGAAAAAACACATGAAGGTAACGGTTCCTATCTTAGTCCAATATCCAAAACCGAACCATATGACTATCAACGGAGCGACGGCGACTATGGGTATGGCTTGAGATAGAACCAAAACAGGATACAGAACACCTGCGAGTGGTCTCAGAAAGTACATCAAAGAAGCTATCCCTGTGCCGAAGGCGAGACCCAAAATGAGCCCTGTCAACGCTTCTCCGAGTGTGAAAATGGAGTGATCCAATAAAACCTTCCATTGTTCTACGATCGCACTCGCAATGGTGAAGGGTTTAGGAAGAAGGTATTCTGGTACACTTGAAAACTGCCATGTAAGAATCGCAGCAGCTATAACTAGCCATTTAGCGATATTTCGAAACCTTTTCATCGATAGATATTCCTCCCTTTTTGTAATCGAAATCCACGATCATGACGAATCTGTCAACGAGGCTTTCCATGTATTTTCCGAGTTCTTTCAGTTTATCTAGAATGATTTCATATTCTCCTTCAACGGTTGTGTTTGATGGGCCGACTTCGTATTTCATGCCCCATCTCGAAATGTGTTCTATTGCTTTGTCTATAACACCGTGAATATCCTTACTATCGACTGCAGGGACAATCTTTATAGATGCTGTAACTTTAGGCATAAAATCACCTCCCAAAATAAAATCCCCCACCAAAACCGGCGGGGGTTTTTGTGAGCCCGCTTCCCTCCGCCGGCATTACCCGGATCAGGTTCGAGGGGTCGAGGGCTTCCGCCCTCCTCTCAGCCCCGGTATCAGGAGCTCCCCCGCGGGCTCAATAAGATTTTATCACAACAGGTTCGCAATATATATCCACAAGGTTAAGGTCAAAGCAGATAACAGTGTCGTGAATGCAACGATACCACTAACGACCTCCGGTTTTTTTCTGAGTTCGGACGCTATGATCACACAGTTCACAGCCGATGGCATGGCGCTCTCAACAAGGAAAATCTTACTGAAAGGGGTATCGAGTCTGAATGTGAAAATTATGAAAAAAGCAAGGAGAGGAACGATCAAAAGCCTATGGATACTGGCCGTCAAGATAGTTTTCAAATCTTCCATCTTTGCGTTGATTCTTGTCATGTTGACTCCCATGAAAACGAGTATGATGGGTATCGCTGCTTCTTTCAGCATGGAGATCGAGATTGAGAAAGGTTCTGGAAAATCCTTCCAAGAGATACCAAGGTATCCCAATATGAGAGCGGGTATCAGAGAGTAAAGGAAGGGCAGTTTCAACAGACTTTTGATGCCATCCTTTAACTTTTCGCTCAGCAACGCGATGCCGACAGTACTTACTAAGATAGTTGAAACAACGGTATAAAGAACCGCTAAGGACAAAGCTTTTTCACCAAAGGATAGCATTATCACAGGATATCCAAGGTAACCTGTGTTTCCAAAAATGGATGTCAGAAAATGTATGCTCCTACTCTCTGTATCCTTGATCAACACTCTGAAAATCACGAAGTTGTAGAGGATTATGATGAGGAACAACAAAGCCGTCTTGAAAAAATCTAAAGGTCTTGGGGTATTTTCCGTCACGAATGTGAAGATTATGACGCTCGAAAATATCCACATCGTAACTTTGGAAAAAAGGGATACATCTCCTTTGAAAATCTTTCCCACAACGTATCCAAGGCCACTCACAACGAATATTGGAAGTATCGATTTTGTGAATATTTCCATCGGATCACCATCCTTCAGTATATCAAAAGAAAAGCAACATCTTCCAAATCATCAGGAAAAATGTATTCTTTCTTTGCCCCCATTTTTTCAATGAACTCACCGGTTTTTTGGATCAATCCAGTAAAATCCTTTGAAGGACCTTTCCTTAGCTTTCAAGATGTTTCCTCTTACCTTCGGTATATAGCCCAAAACAAACCCTTCGAATCTCCCAGCGAAAAGATCACCATCATATTCGAAGAGGTCTCCTGCTCTTCCTAAATACTTTCTTGTTATATCGATGTTTTCAAGGAATTTGGAAAATGTCCTGTAGGTTTCAAAATCTTTATCACTCATATCTCCGTAAGGATCATTCTTATGAGTCCAGATCCAACAAGGATCTTGGCGGTAGCAAAGGACCAAAGGAAATTTCTTATGAAGATTTCCCTGTCTGAATAGTCTCGTTTTGGTGCAAATTCCCCAATGATCACAGGTTTTCCGTATTGTTCAGTTAAACCAATGTATCTTTCAACAATCTTCGGTATGTCTTCCAAGGCTTTTGCTCTGTATGTATGAATCTGTATCACATCCACCTCTTCGTTCATTTCTTTCCAGAATCCATCTCCTGTAAGGGATTCGGTGATTGGGTGGTGAGGATCCAGATCTTTTATGAAATCCCTCATTTCTTTAAACCATCTCAAAGCATGTTTTCTCCATAAAAAGAAAAAAGGAGCGATCCCATCGAGCTCGTTTATAACTTCCCATGCAAGTAAAGCTGGAGAATCCTTGTAACGCTCGACCAGAAATTCTATCCTTTTCCTCTCGTAAAAAATGGCCTTGGGATCCGTATATAGCTCGAGAGACCTTTCAATAATCCCACCGTTCTTCACGTCGTAAGAACTTTCATTCCATTTGTATCTGAAAGCATAATGATCGAAAAGGGCCATGACAACATATATTCCAAGTTTTTCTGCCAGTCTGAAAAACCCATCTAGCAATTTCACATATCTTTCATCGTAATCTCCTAATTTATATTCAAATCCTGGCTCTGGAACGAATATTCTAACGACTTTAATTCCTGACTTTTTGAGCTTCCTCAGATATTCCTCTGGTTTCCAATTATCTCTGTTGTTGAAAGCATCGTATATCATGAATCTATTTATCCCCACAGGAAGGAAAGGTTCTCCGTTTATTACAAACTTCCTCCCATTTACTGTGACTTCAGTTAACGCATGAGCACAGATAAATATTATTAAGAAAGTGAGAGGAACTTTCAAAGCCACTTCCTCCCATTATTCTCTCCATACTATGTAGGGTGATCTCAAATACCTTGAGAAACCCATAGTTGTTCTTTTATTTATAACTTCCCTAAAAACATACATGGAAGGTCTTGGATGGTACGTTTTTGTGGAATAGTCCACTTCTGCAAGCCCAAACCTCATTCTGTATCCCTGTGCCCATTCGTAGTTGTCTATTATCGACCAGTGAAGGTATCCGAAAACATTCACACCCCTTTCGATAGCATCCTCTACAGCTTTAAGATGTGAAACTAGAAAGTATGGTCTTAAGATATCTCTTGAATCCGCTATTCCATTTTCTGTGATGATCATAGGAAGGTCGTATCTTTCTTTCAAAGTGAGCAATATCTTGAGAAGCCCTTCTGGGTAAATCTCCCATCCAAATTCACTGGTAGGCCTTCCATCATTCGATATAGAATAAGGCTCGCATGAGTATCCATATCCAGGAAGTGTTTTGAAAATCATCTTCCAACCTTCCAAATTCAGAGGAACGCTTGAACTACTAACAACTGTTCTTGTGTAGTAGTTAACACCTATGAAGTCGAGTCTTTTAAGGTCTGGTCTTTCTTCGTTCAAAACCTTTCCATGAGCCACACCGTCCATGAAGTACCAGTTATTGAAGTACATCGCATTTTCTATGATCTCTTGTCTCTCGTCTGGAGAGTCTATCCAGGTGAAAGAATATATTACCCCCACGGGTTTTTCACTGAACTTCTTGATGGCATCATATGCTCTTGCATGAGCTTGCATCTGGTTGTACAAACTCCTCACATACCAGGAAGGGGAGAAGATCGCTGGTGGGAAACCCGATCGGAAGAAAATGTATCCTAGAGAGCTCACTATCTGTGGTTCGTTCAGAGTTGCCCATAAGTCCACAATGTCTGAAAGTTTCCAAGCAACGTAAGATGCATATTTTGCAAACTCTATGACGGTATCTGAACTGACCCATCCCAATGCATTCGTTTCTCTGCGATCTCTGACCGCTATGGGATCGTGTGTCCATATTGGAAGGGTGAAATGGCATAGATCTACGATGACTTTGAACCCCTTCTCTCTCAGATCCAGAAGGATCTCTCTGTATCTTTCAATAGCTTCCCTGTTGGCCATCTCATCTAGTACTTTTAAAGCTTTCTCACTCACGTTCACTTCCAAGATCTTATCGCTTTCTCTTGTAACGTTCACAGCCACGTCCCTAGTGGAATTTGGAAATATCCTTGACCATTCTATTCCAATTCTCATAGCGTTCATTCCAAACTCTTTCGCGAGTTCATGGACTTCTCTGAACTTATCCCAATAACCAGGGCCGTTTTCTGGAAAGTCTCCACTGACAACACCGTTCATCAAATTTCCAATGTCTCTGACCCATACAAACCAATCTGTTCTATCATCGATGGACTCTTTCGAACTTCCCATTTCGAACTGAAAGCCTGACATGGATGCACCAAAGAGGAATTTCTCTGGAAACATATATTCACCCCCCTTTGAATTTTCTTAATTCACCATCTTTAAGGGAAATATACCTTCCATTTTCTCTAACATAATTTAACAGAGACATATAAAGGGGATTATGAGACAAGGTACTGAAATCTCCGATTATCACGAGTTTGCCCTTGGCTCTGGTTAGAGAAACGTTTAACCTTCGCTCATCCATCAGAAATCCCACATCTTTTCTTTTGTTGCTCCTCACTAGCGAGAGGATGATGATTTCTTTTTCCCTTCCTTGAAAACCATCAACAGAACTTACTTTTATTTTTTCACTTTTAATCATTCTCTTCAGAAGATCTACTTGATCGTCATAGGGTGTTATGACACCTATCTCTTCTGGAGGAATTTTCATCTTCAAAAAACCGTCAACGATAGTGCACACGATGTTCGCCTCGAGAACGTTTTCTCTCGACGTGGAACCTGGTCTTTGCCTTTCGAAACGCTCGGGTATTTCTGAAGTATCCACCAGTACCAGAGGTTCATCCGGAGATAATATGTCTTTCAAGGGGTATTCGAATGCAGGTGTATTTTTTATTCCTAGGGACTCAAGAGTTCTATTTTTCACACTCTCATCAGCTATCAATTTTCCTCCGTAAAAGAATTTACTCGAAAATCCCATGATCTTTTCATTCATTCTGTACTGTATTCGTAAAAGCCTAGAGTTCGATGGGTAAGACTCTATCAACCTCTCAAAGAGAGTTTTTGAGAGAATAGGTTCAGCTTCTGGGTTGAGGATAGTTGGCGGAAGTTGTTTGTGATCACCGCTCATCACGATCTTTCTCCCATGGATTATGGGTATCAAGCAAGATGGCTCTGTTGCCTGAGATGCTTCATCTATGACGACGACATCGAAAACAAGTTTTTCCATGTATTCCATACCTACTGAGGAGTTCGTTCCCACAACCACCTCCGATCTTTCCAGAATCCTTTTTACAATCCTTTCTTCAAGACTTCTCGCTTCTTCATGGAGCTTTTGAACCTTTGTGTTGTACTCGATCCATTTAGCCATGGAGGAGATCGTAGCCTTGCTCAATCCTCTGATCCCTTTTTTCCTTCTAGATAGTTTCAATATCTCCTCATCAGACAATCCTCTACGAAACTGGGGGGTTGGTTTTAAGAAAGTATCTCTTCTTTCGGAAAGTTTCTGGGCTTCTTCTCTTAAACGTGTCACCGTCGAGTAATCCGGTTCACTTTCAACTAAGAACGAGAGTGTATGTTGCTTTAATTCTTCTTCGACCCTTGCAGGATGTCCAATTCTGACAACCTTAAGTCCTTTGTATTTGATCAGATTCATGAGAATGTTATCTGCTGCCGTGTTCGAATCGGCAGTTGCAAGAACCTTGTTTCCTCTCATGACTTCCTGAACGATGATTTCCGTCAACGTCCTTGTTTTCCCTGTTCCAGGAGGACCGTGTATAAGGAATATGTCTTTACTTCCAAGGGATAGAGATACGCATTCTTTCTGATACTCATTTAGGTTCTCATCGAAGAAGTGAGGAGGAGTGTAATTTGCAGGAGGGGCTGGTTTCATTCTCCCAAGCATGATGTCTCTGAGAACAGATAACCTTCCTTTAGCTTTCATGATCTTTCTTATGGCATCTTCCATCCTTTTGAACGTGACATCGTTGAAGAATAAGTCGATTCTAACTTTATCCTTCAAAACCCATTTAGGAGGGCGATCGTTCAAAGCGACCATCAAAGATCTTTTGGTCTTCTCGACAACTGTTCCATAGAGATCACTTTTCAGGGGATCCCTTAAACTGATCAAAACAACGTCTCCTACTGATATTTCAGTTTCTATGGCTTTCTTTCTTCCGAACTTTACAAGGTACAGCCCTCCTACTTCCATTCCAACGTATTTTCCCTTCAAATTAAGAATCGCTTTCCCTTCCTTCTCTCTTTCAAAAGCGCTCGTTCTTTTAATCTCTTCTACGGCATTCTCCATCTCCGTTTTTCTCTCAAGCTCGATGGCTTCCAGTAGTTTCTCGTAATGATCCAAAGTATCCCCTCCATCCGTTATGAAGATCCTACTATATTTTTCCATTTGATAAAAATACCTAAGTAGTGGTAGAATTAAATGAGACCTTAAAGAAAAAAATCACAATGTGGATATTCAAGCGGGCAAGGAGGGATGAAAGTGGCAGAAGTGACTGTTTATGTGAACGGTAAGGAAGTTAAAGTTCCTGAAAATATAACTGTTTTAGAAGCCTGTGAAAAAGCTGGTGTCGATGTTCCCACACTCTGTCATCACCCAAGACTCGGTGAATCGATAGGAGCGTGTAGAGTCTGTGTTGTCGAAATAGAAGGTATGAAGAATCTACAGCCAGCGTGTGTTACCAAAGTTCGCGATGGTATGAAGATAAAGACACACACTGAGAGAGTCAAAAAAGCTGTCAAATTCAATCTTGCTTTGCTCCTTTCGGAGCATCCCAACGATTGCATGACATGTGAAGCGAATGGAAGATGTGAGTTTCAGGACCTGATTTACGAATACGAGGTTGAACCCATATTCGGCTATGGAAGTGGTGAAGGGATCTATGATGCGAGTAGCCCTGCTATCGTAAGAGACCTATCGAAATGTATAAAATGTCAAAGATGTGTCAGAGCTTGTTCAGATCTTCAAGGAATGTACATATATTCGATGACAGAAAGAGGCTACAAGACTCTTCCGATGACCCCCTTCGAAGTACCCGTATACGAAACGGAATGTACAAGCTGTGGACAATGTGCTTTGTTCTGTCCAACAGGAGCTATTGTTGAAAATTCCGCTGTTAGGGTGGTTCTTGAAGAGTTGGAGAAGAAGGAAAAGATACTCATAGTCCAGACAGCGCCCTCTGTGAGGGTCGCTATAGGTGAGGAATTCGGCATGGCTCCAGGTACCATATCCACGGGTCAGATGGTTGCCGCTCTCAGAAGACTGGGATTCGACTATGTGTTCGATACCAACTTCGGAGCTGACTTAACGATCGTCGAAGAGGGAAACGAATTCTTGAAGAGACTCCAGGAAGGAGACCTCGATGAGATGCCCATGTTCACCTCCTGCTGTCCAGCATGGGTGAATCTCGTTGAGAAAGTCTATCCACAGCTGAGAACAAGGCTCTCCTCTGCAAAATCACCCCAAGGAATGCTGAGTGCTCTTGTGAAAACATACTTCGCTGAGAAATTGGGTGTCTCTCCTGAGGATATATTCCACGTATCCATAATGCCGTGTACAGCTAAGAAAGATGAAGCTCTAAGGAAACAGTTAGTTGTCAATGGCGTTCCAGCGGTCGACGCTGTTCTGACGACAAGAGAACTTGGAAAACTCATAAAACTCAAGAAAATACCGTTTGCTAACCTTCCTGAAGAAGATTACGATGATCCTCTCGGAATATCCACAGGTGCTGCTGCCTTGTTCGGTGTGACAGGTGGTGTTATGGAAGCTGCTTTGAGAACTGCTTACGAAGTCGCAACAGGGAAAACTCTTCCAAAAATCGTTTTCAACGAAGTGAGAGGACTCGAAGGAATAAGGGAAGCTGAGATAGACATCGATGGAAAGAAAGTGAGAGTTGCCGTGGCGCACGGTTTGGCGAACGCAAGAAAGTTGATAGAAAAGATTCTAGCAGGTGAAGTCAAATATCACTTTGTTGAGATAATGGCGTGTCCTGGTGGATGTATTGGTGGAGGAGGACAACCTTACAGCAAAGACCCAGATATATTGGTGAAGAGAGCAGAAGCGATATACACCATAGACGAATTGAAGACGATAAGGAAATCTCACGAGAACCCAGCTATCAAGAAGCTCTACGAAGAATATCTGGGAGAACCTCTCAGCCACAAAGCTCACGAACTCCTGCATACACACTATGAAGATCGTTCTAAGAAATCCCTCGTGTCGGCTGGGACATGAAGTGAGGTGATACTTTGAGAAGGTTATTATCTATCTTCCTAGTTATACTCGGACTTTCGGCGGTTTTCTCCATAACACTCATAAATCCCCTTGGGCCTGCTGTCATACCGATCGTGGCCATAACCGAGGGTAAAGTCAAAGGAACGGTCCATCTGAATGTTGAAATATGGAAGAATCCGGAAGAAGCCATCGCTATGATAGCGTCGAAAAAAGCGGATTTCTACGTTCTCCCGATAACGGTTGGTGCCAATCTGTATCTGAAAGGAATGGATATCGTTCTTCTTGGTGTTCACGAATGGAATGTCTTCTATATGGTGATTTCGAAAGATGAGACGTTTTCAAGCTGGAAGGATCTTGTGGGCAAAGAGATCTATACAGCTCATGGCAGAGGCCAAACGGTCGATGTTCTGATGAGATATCTCATGACAGAAGAAAGGGTAGTTCCTGATAAAGACGTGAAAATACTTTATGCTCCACCTCAGGAAATCGTCGCACTCTTTAAATCGGGAAAGATAAAGTTTGCAGCGCTTCCAGAACCCTTCGTAACTATGTGTGTCCTCGGAGGGAAAGGAAAGATCGTTCTCGATTTCCAGAAAGTTTGGGGAGACAAAATGGGTATATCTCCAAGGCTTCCCATTGCCGGTTTGTTCACAAGCAAAGAATTTCTCAAGGAGTATCCAATGGTTGTTGAAAAAGTCGTTGACTTGTTCAAAAACTCTGTAGAGTGGATGAATGAGAATTTGGATGAAGCGCTCATTCTGACAAAAAAATTCCTCAACATCCCCACACCTGTTTTGAAGGAATCCATGAAGAGAACAAAATTTTACTACGTTGACGTTAAGGATTGCGAAAAAGAAGTTGCGCTGTTCCTGAAAAAGCTGAACGAACTGTACCCGGAAGGTATGCCAGGAGTCCCAGATGAAGGATTCTACGCAAGATGAAAACAATCGTTGGTTTGCTCCTGTTTGTACTCGTTTGGGAAATTTTGGCGCTTTTACTTGGTTCGAGTTTCATCCTTCCAACACCTGTTGAGACTTTCAAGGCATTGATTCATGAGTTGGCAAAAATCGAAACCTTCCACGCGTTTCTTAGCACCGCGTGGAAGGGTTTTTTCGTTTTAGGACTCGTTGTTCTCCTGGGAACACTCATTGGTCTTGTAATGGGGATAAATACCGTGATTTATGAGATATTAAGGCCTGTTGTGATGATAGTTCAAGCCGTCCCTGTCATATCATGGCTTGCCCTCGTCATATTCCTATGGGGAATAGGATGGAAAGGACCTGTTCTTATAAGCTTTCTTTCACTTCTTCCCATTTCTATCTTCACAACCGCTGCTGGCGTGAGAAGTATAGATAAGGATCTTTTGGAGATAGTGAAGGTTTACAAGATCCCAAAAAGGAAAGTTTTCAAGGATATTTATCTGGGATCAATAGTTCCATTCGTTGTGGCCACCATCGACATATCTATCGGTAACGTGTGGAAGGTGATACTGGTATCAGAGTTTTTGTGCGGTGATAAGGGATTAGGTGTTCTCATTTCGTGGGCAAGACAATATGTCGATGTTCCAAGAGTTTACGCATTAACCATAATAGCGGTTGCTTTTGGTATCATCTCAGAAAGACTAACGAAGCGTTTCGTGAGGAGGCTAACCAGAAAGTGGGGAATGTCCTAGAGGTGAAAGATCTTGTCAAAAGATACGGGAAACTCCTGGTTCTGGATAGATGGAATTTGAAAGTTTCAAAAGGTGAGAGAATAGTCCTTCTTGGGCCATCTGGTTGTGGGAAGACAACCTTTCTGAAGATAATCGCTGGTCTGGAGAGTTACGATGAAGGGGAGCTTTTCTTGAATTTTAAAAATCTTGGCTTTGTTTTCCAAGAGCCAAGGTTGATACCGTGGAGAACTGTTAAAAAGAACCTTTTGTTCGTTTCAGACGACGAGGGTAAGATAAAGGAAGTTTTGAAAATGGTGAAACTAGTAGGTTTTGAGGGCCATCTTCCCTCTCAACTCAGCGGCGGTATGAAGCAAAGGGTGAATCTTGCAAGAGCACTTCTGAACGATCCTGACCTGCTCATTTTGGACGAGCCATTTTCCTCTCTCGATCTTCCTGTAAAACTAAAGATCATGGACGACATTGTAGAACTATGGAAAGAGAGTAACTTTACCCTATTGATGGTTACACACGATGTCAAAGAAGCAGTCTACATGGGAGATAGGATCTTGGTTTTATCAGAAAGACCCTCAAGGATAATAGAGGAGATAACCTTAAGTTTTCATGGAGATAGAATGCTAGATGAAAGATTTCTAAAGATAGAGGCCCAAATCATAAGGATCCTGTCTTCACTTTGATTTTTCTCAACCTTTCTATTACCGTTATGGCTATACCGATCTTTATGAGATCGAAGATCACAAAAGGTGCAACTCCCAGCTCAAAAGCTTTCTCAAAGTCTCGCATCAACAGGCCGAGCCTTATCCATCCCAGAAGGTATATCGTTGATACTCCAACAAGTGAAGCGATCAGATAGTTAACAAAATTTCCTCGCTTGGCTATCAAACCTACAAGAAAAGCTGCTAAGGGGAATGCGAGTAAATATCCTCCTGTTGGACCGTAAAGATACACAAACCCACCCTTAAAACCTGCAAAGACAGGTAGACCGATCGCTCCCATGGATAGATAAACAACCTGGGACAAAAGCCCTATCCGAGCCCCCAATATGAATCCTGAAAGCAGAACAAACAGGACTTGAAACGTCAAGGGAACTTCCCCAACAGGTATACTGATCTGAGCACCTATTGCCGTTAAAGACGCAAATAAAGCAGGATACGTTATGTACCTCGCCTTCATGGTTTGATACACCTTCTACTTTCCAATCAGAACGACGGAACTTCTCGGCATAACTCTGTAGAACCTTCCAACGGGAACTGGATCATCCAAGAAATCGTATGGAGATTCCTCATAAGTATCTACAACTCTGTACCATTTGGCACCGGAAGGAGGATCAGGTAGCTCAAATATTAGGGGTTCTATCCATTGGTTCAGAATGACGTATATGTCGTTATCCTTGTCCTCCTCACGAATACAGTCCTGTCCACTTATCATGAAAGCTATACTTCTTGAGTAATAACTCCAATCGGGTTGAAAGGGCTTAACACCGTGCCACGTTAGATCCGGTATACCATCACCTGTAAAATCCTTCCCGGTGAAGAAGTGCTCTCTACGAAGGGCTGGGTGCCTCTTTCTGAAGTGTATCATCTTTTTGAAAAACCTGAATATATCGTAGTGTTTTTCTTTAAAAGTCCAGTCAACCCACGTCAACTCGTTGTCGTGACAATATGCGTTGTTGTTCCCCTTTTGAGTTCTGCAGAATTCATCTCCCATCAGTATCATAGGTGTTCCTTGGGATACCATAAGAATGGTTATGAAGTTCTTTATCTGCCTTTTTCTTATTTTGATGATCTCAGGATCGTCGGTATCCCCTTCAACACCGTAGTTATAGCTGTAATTTTCATCTATTCCATCCTCGTTGTTTTCACCATTGGCCTCGTTGTGTTTTCTGTTGTATGAGACCAGATCGTAGAGTGTGAAACCATCATGAGACGTCACGAAATTAACACTTGCAAGAGGACTTTTGTGACCATACAAGTCTTGACTACCCGATATTCTAGTTGCAAGCTCAGTTACCATTCCATAGTCTCCTCTTACAAAACGTCTTACGGTATCTCTGTACTTACCGTTCCATTCAGCCCAACCCTCGGGGAACTCTCCCAAGAAGTAACCCCCTGCTGCATCCCATCCTTCTGCTATGAGCTTCACATCATGAAGTATCGGATCCTCTGCTATATCTTTCAAAAGTGAAAGATCTCCTATCCATCTACCATCTGGTGCTCTTCCTAAAACACCGGCAAGGTCGAATCTGAAGCCATCAACGTGCATCTCGGTAACCCAGTAACGTAAACTGTCCAGAATCATCTGCTTGACCACAGGGTGATTGCAGTTTAAGGTGTTACCGCACCCTGAATAGTTGAGATAGTACCTCTTGTTTTTTGGATCCAGCATGTAATATATCGAGTTATCGATACCACGGAACGAAAGAGTTGGACCGAGTTCGTTTCCCTCACCCGTGTGGTTGTAGACAACATCCAAAATGACCTCTATACCGTGTTTGTGCATTTCTTTCACAAAGTCTTTAAACACGAAAACCTGCTCTCCCAATCTAAGGAAAGGTGAGTAGTTCCCGGTCACAGCAAAAAAGGCAAGAGGATTGTATCCCCAGACATCCTTTAACCTTTCACCTGTAAGGGGATTTATCCTTGTGTTCGCATCAGGATTGAATTCAAAGACGGGCATGAGCTCAACAGCGGTTATACCTAATTCCTTGAGGTGATCTATCTTTTCCAAAATACCGAAGAACGTTCCAGGATACTTCACGCCAGAAGTTGGGCTCATGGTGAAAAGTCTCACGTGCATTTCGTATATTATGGTCTCACTCCACGGGATCTTGGGTCTCATGTCCCCTTCCCAATCGTATTTTGATTCGTCGATGACGATACATTTTGTGGGGCTGACAGCAGAATCTATGGTGGAGAATGACAGATCCTTATCGGGTGAATTTTTATCGTACCCATAAACAGCTTCTTCATCCCAATTGTATGATCCTGAAATGGCTTTGGCGTAAGGATCGGTGAGCATCTTATGAACGTTGAATCTGTGTCCATTCAAAGGATCGTATGGTCCATCCACTCTCCACGCATAGAACTGACCATGTCCTATTCCATGGACGTATATATGCCATATATCACCTGTTTTGTTCTTTACAGGATCCAATTCGAATCTGTGAGATGGTTTGTCGTCATAATAGTTCTGGTAAAGTTCAAGATAGACTTTTGTAGCGTTACGGGAGAAAAGAGCAAAGTTCACCCCTCCAGCATCAGGCGTTGCACCGAGAATCGGTTTTCCCCTTGAAGTTTTCAAAACAACATCGGGTCCAGGGTTTTTGTAATCGACTGAATATTTCATAGTTATCACCTCTACATCTGGAAACAATTTTACCATGCTCATAAAACTTTGATATTTTCTGTGATTAACATATATAGCTTTTGTGATATAATACGTGATAATGGTTTTTCTGTTTAGGAGGGGGTATTATGAAAACTCATGTCGTTTTTTTAATTCTCGTTACAATAATGCTCACTGTTTCAGCTGTTTCACACCCCAAATTTTACGATCCATTTGAAGGTTCAACCTACAAAAGCGATAACAACAAGATAGACTTCATAGAAGGGTACATAGGTTTAGGCGCTCGCTTCAACTCCGATGATAGCTTCATAAGATATCCAGGCCATATATTACCATCTGCTCAAGGAACTATCGAATTTTTCTGGAAACCTCCTGAAAATTTTTATGAATTATACTCTTACAGGCACAAAGGATGGAAAGATTTCCATGGCCACAAACCGCCAAGTAGTGCGTTTTTACTGGACAATATAGGATGGAGAGCAGCGCCAAAAGGTTCTTTCATTTTTCATCTGAGTCCGATCAACTGGCAAAATCCAGAATCTCCCGATGGTATCATAAGTTGGAGTTTATGGGACGGTAGAAAGTGGCATCCTGCTTCAAAAAGTTTTTCAAACAGGCCCACACTCCAAGCGAGAGTAGAGGATGGCAAAATCCTTTTGAGTTGGAGTTCTAAAAAACCTATCTGGTTATGGGATCCGAATAAATGGTATAAATTCACATTAAGCTGGGGACCTAAAGGAAACATCCTATACGTTAATGGTGAAGAATGGGCAAAGGGAGATTATACAGGTAGTATATGTAATTCAAAAAGTTTCTCTCTAGGTCAGGATCCCGGTTACTGGCCCTATGGTCCCCATAGTATGCTTGGAATATACGATGAATTTAAAGTGTATGACAAGCAATTTGAACCGGAAAGAATACACGATAGCTCATACCCTGTAGGATACGTCATATACTATGGAACACAACCTGGAAATTACTCTCATTCAGTGGAAGTTGGGAACATCGATAAATACGAGCTCGATCTTCCTCCCGGGGTATATCACATATCCATTGCTGCCAAAACTGATAGTGGTTTCGTGGGGCCTCTTTCAAAAGAAGTGGTTGTTGAGGTCAAAAAAACTCGGGAAAGCGAGGAAGGATGGATCTTAAATCCTGAGAGTGGTCATCTTTATAAAGTCATCTCATGTGGAACATGGGGAGAGTGTGAAAGGGAAGCTGTGAAACAGAATGCTCATCTTGTAACTATAAATGACGAAGAGGAACAGAGGTGGCTTCTCAAAACGTTCGGGACGAATCCATATTGGATAGGTCTCACCGATTATAAGGAAGAAGGAAATTGGAAATGGATCAGTGGAGAGCCAGTAACGTATACCAATTGGTTTGTTGGGGAGCCGGACAACTCCAATTTCGGTGAAGACTACGCTGTGATGAATCTCAAGGAAGTTGGTAAATGGAGTGATATAGGCCCACATAGCTCCGAGTGGAAACAGGTTAAAAAAGCGATATTGGAGAAAATCCCGTTTAAAAAGGTAAAACCTCGTGTTCCAAAGGAGAGGCCAAAATATTATGATGATTTCAGTTCAGATTCCGGTATGTGGGAATATGTTGGGAGTGCTCGTAGGGATCCTATTAAGAAATACGTTGTTCTAGTGGATTCTTACAACAAAGTTGGTCTTGTGTGGTTTAAAAAGCCTATAAACTTTCCCTTCGTTGTGGAATTCAGATGTAAAACATCCAAAGGTAATGCTGACGGTTTTACCTTCATGTTTTATAAAAAGACAGATTATGAACCGGGAAGCGGAGGGTATCTCGGGTTTGTAACAACGGTCAATAAACCTGTATCAGGTTATGGAATTGAATTCGACGATTGGCCCAACGAATGGGATCCCAAAAGTGCTCACGTTGCTTTAATAAAAGACGATGTGAAAGGTCATCTGGTCTATAATACGAATGTGAGGATAAATGACGGGAAATGGCATGACGTTAAAGTAGTTGTAAGCTATTATGGTGTTCGCGTTTATATCGATGGAGACGAAGTTTTAAGATGGGATGGAAAATTCGACACAACCTATAGTGGTTTTGGATTTTCAGGAGCAACAGGGCTTGGAGGTAGTAACACTTACATAATCGATGATGTGAAAATATATTTGAAGTAAAATTCGACCTCTTTCCAAAGCATTCTCCATGGAACTACTTTAATTCTTGAAAACTCTTTCTACATGTGGTATCATTTCTCACGGCGACCCGGTAGCTCAGCAGGTAGAGCACCTGACTTTTAATCAGGGGGTCGCGGGTTCGAATCCCGCCCGGGTCACCAGAGGTGCGAGAGTGGCGGAA
>Ga0180301_10001107_pt1 | contig 21058 bp, 19 predicted proteins | sample GuaBasSediGuay16_FD_121797 | JGI IMG/M metagenome (GOLD analysis project Ga0180301, IMG submission 121797) | Subseafloor sediment microbial communities from Guaymas Basin, Gulf of California, Mexico - Guay16, Core 4569-2, 12-15 cm | ecosystem: Environmental > Aquatic > Marine > Hydrothermal...
AACATATTGAGGATATATAAATGCATATACCGTATGTTCATATAAATTTGAACTAAAACTTAAATATGATCGTCCCTTAATAGAAGCCTTCCAGGTTTTAATAGTCCTCTGCAACGTGAGCAGAAGTCAACGTCCTTTGCATCAATATCAAGTACAGAATAGGAATAGCTCATTACACAGAATTTATTAGTGCAATTTGGAAGTCCTAAGAAGTGGCCTATTATATGGTATATTTGCTTACGTACACGTTCAAGGAAGAGCTCTCTATTACAGGGCAATCCATAAAATTTTTGATGAAGCCTCTTTAAAGACAATAGACAGACCTTTGGGAGTTCCTGATCGTCTTGAACGTAGAATACATAGTTATGTCTTGGAATATAGATATCGTAATCTATTATCCCTAAGAGGTAACCTTTAGATCTTTTTATGCTCTTTAACCAATTAATAACTAAATCCCCACGAAGTTGATTACGTTTACTATCCAAGAACCTTCGAGGCACATCAATTGGTTCATTTAGGATTACGGTAAAGTTATCAAATCGCTCTTTTATCATCGTTATGATTTCGTCTAGCACACTAGTGTTTATTGGATTTAGCGGTTGTAGCATTAATAGGTATTGCTTAGAACTTAACCTTAAGGAGAGTTTCTGCCATTTATCTTTAATCACTTGTATTTCACTTTTGCCGAATCCTATTTCTCTTAGAAGTGCTTCTGGAAACTCAGGACTTATGAAATCGAAATATATCTTGTTCCCATTCTCATCGTAAAGAGCAAATGCTAAACCACCTCTGTTCAAATCGAGAGAGATCTTCATCTTCGATATGCCCGTTCCTGTAAGAACGTCATTTAATGCATGGAGCAGATTAGTTAAGATCCATAACCTTTCAGGACTCAATGGTGAGGAGAAATACTGGAACTTATACCAAGGCTCTAGAATCCTTACAGGGAAGACAGAGAGCTCTTTTAAGTCATTTAAGTTTATATCAGGTGAATTCTTCCTGTTTTTAGTTTCACTACTCATCAGTAATAAAGGGACACAAGTAAACTTAAACCATACTCCTTATAAAGAAGAAGCAAAGTTTAAATTCATGACATACGAAAAAGAAGAGGAGATGAAGAGGTAGCTCGCGTCTGAATTAATGATGATGCCATCGATCTCAGATCTCAATGACCTCACCAGTATCCTCATGAAATTGCACGCCGGGCAAGGATATGCGATCTTTTAGCGTCTTTAAGAGCTTTATGAATTTCTGCACAGGCCTTCTCTTTAGCTTTCTCTTTGGAACTACGTAATCGTATTCCTCAGTAGCTATAGGAATGAAATCTAGATTCATTAGGGTAGCAACATACTTAATAGCCATACCGACATCAGCTTTACCGTGCTTAATAGCTGATGCAACAGCAGTATGTGTAAAGACCTCCCACAAATATCCGTTTAGCCTTCTCGTGACGTCATTAAAATCAAGGTTCAATTTCTTACAGATTTCCCTTAATTTTATGTCGAGAAGTATGCGCGTACCACTACCTTTATTTCGATTTACGAATCTTACGTCAGGTCGTAAGATTAGATCCTCAAGTCCTTTTATGGAATTGGGATTACCTTTCCTTATTACCAGTCCTTGAATTCTCTTAAAGCCTTTTATAAGCACTACTGAGTCTTCAGCACCATACATTTTAATGAACGGTATGTTATATTCATATGTTCTTTCGTCAAGTAGATGAATTCCAGAAATATCAGCCTCCCCACGGATTACAGCTTTAAGGCCCTCAAGTGAACCTACGTAAATACTTCGTATAATGAAGCCTTCCCTTTTCATTTCATTTAGGAGTCTATCCGTGACCAGACAATGACTTCCTATGAAAGTGAGATCGGGCAGAACTAATTGATTATTAAATAGCTTGACTTCAACTTCTGCTCCTGCAGAAATGTATTCTCTATTACCGCTAACTTCAATGTAACCATCAGAGGGAATTATGCTAGATATCAACCCGCTACCTTTAAAGGTTGGATAAGCTATGTAGGATCCATTATCTCTGATGAGGGCCACTGGGATTACGTTTAAATAACCTTTCCTTAGAGGGATCTTCCTACTTAGTTTAGCTTTAATAGAAGAAGTTTTGTAAATAGTACAGCCAAGAGCTTTTAGTATTATTGGCCTTACAAGAACATTGAGTATCATAAATGCTGAGACTGGATGTCCGGGAAGTCCTATGATTATTTTCTTCTTTACGAGTGCCACCACAGTGGGTTTTCCAGGTCTTGCCATAAGGCCATGAACTATTATTTCACCTATGTCACTTAGTACGCGATAAACTATATCTTCTTCACCAGCCGATGTCCCGCCAGATGTTATTACGAAGTCGTGAGAGGAAACAGCGTTATTTATCAAGGATTTCAGTCTATCGTAATCATCAGGAATTATCCCTAAGAGGTCTACAGAGCAACCTAGTTCACGGAGAAAAGCATAGATCATATAGCTATTAGAGTCATATACTTTGAACTCCTCATAGTTGCAACCTGGAGTTATTAGTTCTTTTCCTGTTGAAATTATGGCTACCTTAGGCCTCTTATATACTTTAATCCTATTTATTCCAAGAGAAGCCAATAGTGTTATTTCCTTAATGCCAATACGTGTACCTTTTGTAAGGACTAGATCACCTATCATAACATCTGTTCCAGCATGAAATATGTTTTCGCCAGCGCTCGTATTCCTATAACACGTTAGCTCGTTATTACGTTTGCTAGTGAATTCTTCCATGATTACGGAGTCCGCACCAGGAGGTATCGCAGAACCTGTATCAACTTCAATTGCTTCTCCTTTATCTACGCTAGCGTAAGGCCTCATCCCAACACTTATCTTACCTTTCACTTTTAGCCTTACAGGTCGATGTTCATCAGCCATTGCAATGTCACTAGATCTTACAGCATATCCATCTACAGATGATCTATCAAATGGAGGTAATGATATCGGAGCGTGAATATCCTCAGCTAGAACTCTACTGAGTGCATTGCTTATGTCTACTGTTTCGATAGGCATTACATTTATTAGAGGAAGTACCTTGTTTAATACCTCATCAAGCCTTTGCAATTTATGGAAGATCACTCTCGACATATTCGAACCCCCATGGTTCATCCTTTTTGTAAACAGGGACTATATCTCCTGCTTCAAAGCCCTCTATATCTTCATCTAAGAGAAGGATAGCATCGGCTAGAGATATACTTGAAAGTATTCCAGAACCCCTTAATCTCAACGGCGTTGCAATTACCTTGTCCTCCTGCTTGCTGAGAGAAACCCTTACTACATTTAGGAATCCTATAGTTGAAGAAATCCTACGTGAGAGTTCTGCGAATATGGGAAATACTCGGATTTTAGCGTTATATACCTTAAGTATGTATGGCTCAATTAATAACTTCATCTGAATGAAAGCTGCGACTGGAAAGCCGCTTAGCATAAATATCGGCTTATCATTAATTAAACCAAAAGCCATAGTACGTCCTGGAGCTACTGAAATTCCGTGAAATAATAGCTCACCCTCATTCTCCACTACTCTTACTGTTATATCGCGTTTACCTAGAGAAGTTCCTCCTAAAGTAATCAGTACGTCAAGATCTCTGGGATTCTTTATAGCCTGTAATACTACTTTCTCATTATCTTTAACTACTCCCAGATCTATTACATCACAATAGGTTATAAGGGAGTCGAATATGAGGGGGCTTGTGATGTCGAATACCACGTCATCTCTATTGAAGTATATATCCATATCTCGCACTACTTCGTCTCCAATTGTAAGTATGCCAACTCGTATTTTTCTGAATACGGGAACTTCATTTAAACCAGCCCTTAATAAAAGGACACGCAAGAACTTATCGATGTATGTGCCCTTACTAGCTATTATATCGCCTGACTTTACATCCTCTCCCTGAAGGGCTACATTAGCGTTAGGCTCTATGGATTTAAGCGCCTCGACAATATTCCCCTCGACGTTAACATATTCATGAGGAATTACTGCATTGGCACCTTCAGGAAGGGGTTCACCAACGTTTATAAGTTTAGCTTCAAAGGGACCTATAGCGTCATTATGAACTATATGAAGCGCTATGGGGTTGTTTGTTGAGGCGGAAGTAGTATCCTCTGCTCTAATCGCATAACCATCGAAGAGGGCTATATTACGCTTTGGATAGCTTATCCTAGCGACTACATCATCTGATACGAAGTATCCTAATGACTTATGTGTCGGTACAGTAAGTTCATCTAGTCTTACCTTATCGAGAGCTCTGTTTAATATTATTTTCCAAGCGTCTCTAACAGATAGAAATTCCATACTCATACCAAGCCCCTCACATGTGTCACCATATGCCTTATTTCAGGAGCTATCAATTTCTTTATAGCTAGCTCTACTGCGTGAGGAGAACCAGGAATTGAAAATATTATTGTGTTATCGATTACTCCTGCGCACGCTCTCGTAGTCATTGCAGTTGCTCCCAACTCCTCATACGTAAGATATCTAAAGAGTTCGCCGAATCCAGGAATCGTTTTTTTAACTCTTCTCAAAACTACATCAGGAGTGATATCTGTAGGCGATATACCAGTACCTCCTGAGAATAGGATCACATCGACTTTATTAGTGTATTTTGTGATTATTTCATCTATTTTATCAGGATCATCAGGGATCACTATTTTATTTATGACTTTAAACCCTTCTCTTTCGAGCAATGATAAAGCTAGCTCTCCAGAGATGTCTGCCTTCTTCCTATCTTTCGATCTACTGGTGCTTACGATAACTACTAGGAATTTTATCTCCTTTGGAGCGTGTGTTACGTGTTCTTCACGCGAACTCACAATATAAGAAGGTGTAAAGACTTACTTATAAATAACACAGTGATTATAAGCTATAGGTTTCACGTATGCTAGTAGATAAGTTTGGAAGGGTAATAACTACGTTAAGGCTCATAGTCACATATAGGTGTAATCTTTCGTGCTTCTTCTGTCATCATGAAGGCGCATTTCCTGAAAAGGAACTATTAGATGCTAGTGATTACGGTTTCATAGCTAAGGTAGGTGTATCGTTAGGAATAACTAGATATAGGATAACAGGAGGAGAACCTCTTATAAGGGAAGATGTGGTCGATATAGTGAATGAGATAGCCCGTGTTAATGGAGTAAGAGATGTATCGATTACAACGAATGGTACATTAGTTACAAGGAGATTATTAGAAGAGCTTAAAGAAGCGGGCTTAGATAGGATAAATATCAGCCTCCATACTCTCAATAGAGCGCACTACAAAGAGATAACAGGTAGGGATATGTTAGATAAGGTACTAAGTGGAATCGACAATGCAGTTGAAGTGGGATTTAAGGAGATAAAAGTGAACGTCGTATTACTACACGGAATTAATGATGAGGAAATAGGGAATCTAGTGAGGTATGTCGCCAGTAAAAGGGCTACATTGCAATTAATAGAACTAGAGCCCGTAGATGTAAACATATTTAGGAAATATCATGAAAAGTTACCATCAGAATCGACTATAGCGTCTTTAACGGGCATGCCAGTAATTAGAGTATCGATAAGAAATACGCAGCATAGGAAGGTAATAGAGTTAAGCAATGGCGCTAAAATAGAGTATGTAAACCCTCTAGAGAATAAAGAATTTTGCAAATATTGTAACCGTTTAAGGTTAACTCCGGGAGGCAAGATAAAGCCATGCTTGTTCTCTAAAGATTATGTTGATGCTCTATTTCCTATAAAGGAGAGAAGCGAAGACGGTCTTAAAGAAGCCTTTATTAAGGTTTTAAAGTATAGGAAGCCATATTTCAGTGTGGTGTAAATATGGGAGAAGTAAGAATGGTCCATTTAGAAGGTAAGAAAGAAGTCTTTAGAGAAGCCTATGCAGAAGGCTTCATTAAGTTAAAGCCTGAGACTGTAAGACTGATAAAGGAGGGTAGGGTGAAGAAAGGAGATGTAATCGCTACAGCTAAGATAGCAGCTATCATGGGAGTGAAAAAGACATGGGAACTGATTCCCCTCTGTCATCCAATTAGAATAACCGGTATAGATGTCGACGTAGATTTAAACGAGGATACGGTCAGAGTTGCAGTTAAGGTTACTACAGTGGATAGAACTGGAGTTGAGATGGAAGCTCTTACAGGAGTGAGCATGGCTTTACTTGCCATATGGGATATGGTCAAGGCTTATGAAAAGGACGATAAGGGGCAATATCCACATACAAGAATATACGGGATAAGGGTTATCAATAAGGTTAAAAAGGATGTTTAAACGGGTAAATGTTCTTCCCTGACTTTACATGTCTTATATAGACTATCCTATGTAAGGGTATGGCCTTTAATTCGTTATCGCTTCTGAGGTATATGTAGTCTTTAGTGACTTTGACTAAATTCCCAGCATTTATTTCCTCAATGCCATTAGGAGCCCCTCTAGATCTAAAAGCTATTATGTATTCATTAGAGGGCATGTGAGGGTCCCAAAGCAATCTATTTAATAAGTTCCTTAGTGGATTCTGAGGCATTTTACATCAGCCTACAGCGCTAAATAGCGGAAGGGTTAAAGCAGAGTTAAACTTAATATTTTAATAGAGGTATATTAAACTATCTTTCAGAATATAGTGGTGGAAGAAATGAGAGAAGAAAGGAACTGGAACGAGGAGTTCCGCTTTGATCAAGATTATAGAAGCTATATAAGGGATCGATACGCGCTTAAGAATAGAGGAGATGCTATGAATAGTAAGCTGTTCATAACTGGATTTATTATGATAATAGTTGGGATGATATTGATATCTCTAGCTGCTGCTCTTACAGCCCCGAGTGGTAGTACTAGTGGTGTTATCATAACGTTTCCCATACCTATTGGTATTGCATGGGGGCCTCATAGCGTCCTTCTAACAGTAGTAGGGCTTATTATGATGTTAGTAATGCTCATAGTCGATTGGATAATTATAAGAAAGCATATACCATAAGGATCAGATAGTATTTATTATTTCAGCAGTGACATAAGGTAGCTGTTTAAGATCTTTAACGAATATTATTTGTATTCCCATGTTCATCATTGTCTTAACTACCTGTTCATCATAACTCCATGCGGGGACTATTACGAATATCCTTATTCCAGATTTTACAAGATTCGAGAGTATTCTCAATGCAGTCTCATAATCATAGAATGCACAATCCGAGAATATCATTAAGAATTTATTTCTTGCCCTACTCATAGAGAACTGCTCTTGAGCCCATAATAAAGCGGCTGAAATACAAGTTCCACCTAAAGCATCCACATTTAATAATTCATCGGCAATATCGTCAATCTCTACGTTTTCCTCAATACGTTTTAAAACATAGGTATTAGATTCGAAAAGGGCTATGCCTAAGTCTTGGTTTCTGAAAGCATAGAGGAGCATCATACTACATAGACTCATGTAGAGTTCTTTTTCACCAGCCATACTTCCACTTATGTCGTTCAACATAATTACAGCAGCTTTTCCCCTCTCCTCACTCATAACTAGAAGATCCTCATATCGCACATATCTAGGGATCTTTCCTTGAGAGAGAATATTATCTAAAGATTCCTCTATATCTACAAGAGATGGATCCTCTCCTGGCTCATAAGGTCTTAAGGTATAGCTGGGAAGGAGACCACCTTCTAAGCCACCGAGATTAGATATCGTATAGGATATGCTGAGCCTTATCAATACTTCCTTAACGTAATCCCTAACGAGCTCCCTTAAAGATGGATTCATGCGTCTTCTTGATCTATACCACTCCTTTAATAGATTCTCTCCAGGACCTGCTGTAAGGCTTTCAAGGACTTGTGGTAATGCATTTAATCTCTTCGCAGCTTTTAGTGTTCGCACTAAATCTCTATGTGCCATGGCCGCAATGGCCTCTTTATTTCTATGCTTTATGGCTTTCTTTAATAACTCATCATAGTTTACCTCATAGTGCTCAAGAGTTCTATATGCCTCTTTATAGTTCATCATAGCTATCTCGTCTGTCTTCAACTTAGGCTTCCGTTTAAATAACTTCCTAAGTGGACTAATCTTATCCCCTACTTCTTCTTTGTTCAATTCCTTTATCTTCTTCCTAACTAAGTTTAAACATTTTCTTAGAGGCTTAATACACCATCTTTCATCGTACATATCCATGTACTGTTTGAGTTGCTTCTCTAGACCCTTTAATTGCTTAATTGGATTATCCGATTTAAGAGCACGTGCAATATCGTATTCAATTGCGCTACGAAGTAGGAGTTGCCATTCTTTTATCGGTGCGGGAGATAAGGCTACTTCTTCGAGCGGAATCGTGCGTCCTTCACGTTTTGACTGGTTCCAGTAGTATTTAACTATGAGCTCACGCATATTGGAATTTAGTATGCGATCTATCTTGTCCGCTAGTTTGTATGCTTGACTAAGGCTATAACGCTCGTAGGCATTTTTAAGAATTTTATTTATATCAGAAGGTATGACTTTCACGAAACGCACTACTTCACTAAATTGAAGTAACGTAGATATGTTTTCAGAAAGTACTTTAGCATATTCTCTCTTAACGCTAGAAGGTATATTGAGAAGCCTTAATCTATGGAAGAGCCTCGCGGCCTTAACAGGATCCTCTTTAGCTAAATTTTCGTAATCTTTAATTGCCGTAGGGTTACCTGAGATTACCTTAGATAATATTCGACGTGCCTTTTCATCTAAGGACTCAAATGAGGGAAGTACTCTACTTCTAAACAGAGGTGGAAAGAGAGGAAGGAGAGTCCTGGTCTGAAATGGAGTATATTTGTACTGTGCATAGCCGAACATTTCCTGTAGTACGATCAAGGCGACATCTTTAAGCTCAGGTGGTGTTATCGCTAAGGCAGCCCTAACGTAATCCTCTACTCGAAGCACACTTTTACGATTGAGCATGGCCTTAAGTAGTTTAGTTAGAGCAATGCTTTGACGTACTGATGGCCTTAAGTGCTCTACATCACATCTAGACCTAAGTTTCCTTATAAACTCAAGTGAGAACTCCTCTACATCGAGATTTATATTCTTCAACCAATCGCCTCCTTAGCTTTGAGGACATCTTCAATTATTGAGTTTACGACTTCTTCCCTTTTTATACCAGGTCTAGTCTTGATAGACCCTATTAGTACATGCCTGGCTATCTTACTCAATTCCTTATCGTCTATAGATCCTTCTCGCTTTATATGTTCTGCAGCTAGCTTCGCTATTGATACCGTAGCCCTTATGGAGGCTGGCTTTTCTATAGCTGAGTGACTGCGCGTTCTAGCAACTATTGCGTATATCTTCTCTAATATGTCATCGGGTATGTAGTGTTCTCTACAATGCAAGCGTACTATTTCAAGTTCAGTATCTTTATCAGGATAGGTTAGTGTGATCCAAACTTGAATTCTATCCCTTAACGCCTCGCTCATCCTATGTACGCCTGCTAGTTCAGCAGGATTCATGCTAGCTATGAAGAAGAATGACGAGTCAGCTTTTATTCTACCAATATGTGGTATATAATAAGACCTTTCCTCAAGGGGTTCTAAGAAGACATTTTGTACATATTCGCTAGCCCTATTCAGTTCATTAGCAACGAAGACACCACCAGTAACCATAGCTAGAGTTAGAGGACCTGGCTCAAAAGCCTCTATTGTAAAACCCTTTTCAAGAACCACAGCCGGATTAAATGATCCTATTAAATGGGAAGGTTTAGTTCCCTCATCTAAGGTTACCCAAAAGAATGGACGACCAGTCATCATAGCATAATATCTACATAAAAGGGTCTTTCCAACGCCAGGAGGACCTATGATAGCAGGTGTTAAACCAGCAGTTTCAGCATCCTTTAGTAGTTCATAAGCCTCAAGGTATTGACCTTTGAGTACTATTTGAACTTGCTCCCTCTCATGTGATGCCCTTTTAACTGCAGTAAGTATCCGCTTGGCTATGTCGCTTTCCATTACTTAGGCCTCATAATAAGAGTTATAAAAGGAGCATTTTAATATTATCTCACTAAATCCATTCTACTTAGAGAAGAGGCGTTATTTCATGAGGAGGCTCTTTGGAACTAATGGTATAAGATTTATCTTAGGTGAGGACTTAAACGTTGACGATATAGTACGAATTGGAATGGCTATAGGGACGTTCTTTAGAGGAGGGAGATGTCTACTCGGTAGAGATATTAGAAAGACAGGAGAGGTAGTAGCTCAAGCTATTACAAGCGGTCTTATGGCTACTGGATGTAGTGTATACGATATAGGACTAATAACTACACCAGCACTACAGTTTACTGTAAAGGTACAAGAGTTTGATTTTGGTGTTATGATTACAGCATCCCACAATCCCCCAGAGTATAATGGTATTAAGGTTATTGATCACGATGGAGTTGAAATAGAGAGAAATAAGGAGGAACAAATAGAAGACATATATTTCCACGAAAAATTCACTTTATCTAATTGGAAAAATGTAGGAAGACATTATCATTGTAATAACGAGGAGGTAATAGAAGAATACATAAAGGCCGTCATTAAGCATATAGATGTGAATATAATAGAAGAGAAGAAGTTCACTGTAGTGATCGATCCAGCCAATAGTGTAGGCATTCTTACAACGCCCAGACTGGCAAAAAGCCTAAATTGTAGAGTCCTTACAATAAATGGTAATCTCGATGGAGATTTCCCTGGAAGAGAACCTGAACCAAGACCTGATAATCTTGAAGGTCTAGCTACAGCAGTGGTTTCCTCAGGAGCAGATTTCGGTGTAGCACATGATGGAGATGGAGATAGAGCAATATTCGTAGATGAGAAAGGAAACATACACTGGGGAGATAGGAGCGGTGCGCTGATAGTAGAATATTACTTAAGAGAGCATCCAGGAGAAACAGTAGTTACTCCTGTTAGTTCATCAGTTGTAATAGAAGAAGTAGCTAGAAAATATGGTGGAAGAGTTGTATATACAAAAGTAGGCAGCATACATGTTTCGCGGAAGATGTTAGAACTAAAAGCGCCATTAGGAATTGAAGAGAATGGAGGAGTCTTCTTTGGTCCTCATCATCCAGTAAGGGATGGTACAATGACTACAGCACTTATATTAAACATTTTAGCTAAAGAGGAGGAATCCCTTTCGAAGCTAATGGCAAGGTTACCAAAATATTATCAGATGAAGCTAAGAGTACCGTGTCCCAATGAACTAAAAGAGAAAGTCCTTAAGGTACTAAGGGGGATCACAAAGGATATGAAAGTAGATCATACTGATGGAGTGAAGATATGGTACGATAGGAGATCATGGGTATTAATAAGGCCTAGTGGTACTGAACCAATATTCAGAATATATGCTGAGGCCGACGATGAGAGCAAGCTTAATAGTATAATTAATAAAGCTAAGAGTATGCTGGAAGATGCAATAGATGAAATAACTAAAAAGGATAGATTTAACACACCCAGGACTAAATGAATATACTGAGATAGAAATGAGCACTTATGAGGAACTACTCAATAAGTTTAAGGATTATGTGAGAAGAAAGAGAAGAGTCAGTTTAGATGATATGAAGAAGTGGGCGGAAGAGAATGAGGTAGGCCTCATTACACTCTCGGTAATAGTCAACGACCTTATAACAAATAAGGAACTACAGCCTATAGGTAATTTTAAGGAACTAGATGAAGAAGCGCTCGCTTTACCTATTCCCGAAGAAGTGGCAGTATCCTCTGAACATGAAGAAGAAGTTTTAATATTGAAGCCTGAAGGGAAGGAGACTAAGAGGAGAGAGACTAAAAGGACTAAAAAGGAGAAGCAGAGGAGTATAGCAAGGACTAGATTAAGCAGAATAAGTCCATTGTTTAAATGGAGTGAGGAGGAAGTTGAGGTAGAAACCGAAATTAAAGAGGAAAAGAAAGAAGAATCAAAGATAGAAGAAAAAGAGGAGAAAGAAGAAGAGAAGATAATTAAGATAAAAGAAGAACCAGTTTCAAGCATAGAGGAATACGATGATGATTTGAAGAAGGCGATAGCATATCTTAACAGATATCACAGTGTAGGAGAGATACGTTTCCTCCTAGACTTAGAATCTATTGGAGTGAAGAACCCACGAGATGTTATGTATAGGTTAGCTGATCTAGGTTTCATAATTAGGAAACCTATTGGAGTTATAGATACTACGGAGAAACTGCCAAAGGTGAAAATAAAGGATGAGGAATCTATAGAGTTGACGAGGTTCATTTAATCTTTATTATTGGCGGCATTTTACGCTTATGCTCACTATTTCTTACCATGGTTATTACTTTTCTAACTTTATCCGCATCTATATTACATCTTTGAACTATTTCATCCTCACTTAGCCCTAAATCACAATAGGCGTATAGTATCAGATCTATCTCGCTATAGCTTAGCCCTAGTTCATCCTCAGCCATATGACCTGGCCAAAGGCGGGGACTACTTGGCTTGTATGCTATCTTCTCTGGGACCCCAAGGCCTACAGCTAACTGTCTTACCTGCGTCTTATATAAATCACCTATTGGGAGTATGTCTACTCCGCCATCACCATATTTAGTGAAGTAGCCTATCAAGAGTTCACTTTTATCGCTACTACCGATGACTAAGGCATTATTTATGTTAGCGTAGTAATATAGGAGGCACATTCGTATCCTTGCTTTTAAGTTACCGTTTGCCTTAACTGCATTGGGATTAAAGATTGGCATCGACTTAGCGTAAGCCTTGAATATATCACCTATTTCAACGTATTCTACTTTTACGCCAAGCATTTTAGCTAGAGATCGAGCATCTTCAATATCTTCTTTTGGAGTAGCTATTGGATCAGGCATTATAAGAGCTGTTACGTTTTCTGAACCAAGCGCCCTTGTAGTTAAAGTGAGCGTCGTTGCACTGTCTACTCCTCCGCTGACTCCAACTACAGCCCTATTAATGCCTATGTTCGCCATGTACTCTTTGATGCCATTGACTATCTTTTTAGCTACGTCATTTACGTCTATTTTTAAGGCATCTAAGGTTAGGGACATACTTAGATCAAATTATTGATAGTTACGTTTACTAAATTTAATTTGTTATTTATTTGTAGTGACGATGTTGAGGATAAGGCTTGAAGAAGAGGAATGTATAAATATAGAGGGGCGTGCTGAGGTAAGGATATTAAATGGTAGAGGAGAGGTATTCGGCGCTCCCGTAGGAAGAGGAGAAATTATTAGAATTCCTTACGCAAAGGCAATTCCATATTACGCTCTGTCTGTTAGCGAACTAGAGATAGAAGGAGGAAGAATTACTAGTATCTCTGGATACTATGTACCTAAACAATGGGAACTAGCAGTGGGAGAGATCGCCACTAGGAAGAAACCAATTAAAGTCATGATAGTAGGTGATGTTGATTCGGGAAAAAGCACGCTTACTACATATATCGCGAACAGACTATTCTCCATGGGATTTAAGTTAGCGATAGTAGATTCAGATGTAGGCCAAAGTAATATAGGACCGCCTTGTACAATAGGACTAGGTATGGTGAAAGATTACATCATAAGTCTAAACGAAATACCATTAGTCGATGCATACTTCTTAGGAAGCAATACACCAGCCGGGCTTTTCCATAAGATGATCACAGGAGTAATTATGATGGTAAGGAAGGCATTAAGCCATAATGTTGACATAGTACTGGTGGATACTACAGGTTGGATTAAGGATGAGCAAGGCATGGCCTTGAAAATAAGTAAAGTTAAAGCAGTAGAGCCTGATCTTGTAATAGTACTTGAAAGAGAATACAGTACGCTTGCACATTTCGTAAAGGCTGTTAGTGAGATTACAGATGTATTAAGGTTACCAAAAGGTCTTGCTAGACCAAGGAATAGAAGTGAGAGGAGAAAGATAAGACAGAGCGTTTACAGGAGATATATGAAAAACGGGAAGAAAATCAACATACCATTAAGGAATGTAAAGATCCTAGAGGGACCTATATTAACGGGTACGATGTACATGATTAAACATAGTAGCACTAGGATTTACTACGAAGTTAGTGGTAGCACAGCGAAAATATATACGACTAGTAGACTTAATAGGGATATATGGAATATGATAAAGAGGAAACATAGCAATGTCTTAAACGTGAATGTTCTAAGTAAGGAGGATATCAAAAACTTGCTTATAGGGATTTATAATAGCAATAAATACTTTATAGGAATAGGAATATTGCAGGATATAGATTTTGATAGTAAAAGTATCGAGATATATACGCCTGTGAACCCTAAATACATTAAGTATTTAGAGATTGGGCGAATAAAGATTGATCCGATTACACTAACGGAGATCGGTAGGTGTATTTTATGATTAAAGACGAGATGTCGTTAAATGAAATAATAGATGAAGTTCGAAATATTAACTATAAAGAGGCCATTAGGTTACTAAGGGATTTATATGAATTAGAGCTAAGAGCAAGAGAGAGAGGCAATGTAGACGACATTAAAGTGCAGGATTTCTTAATCATTATACCAAGAGATACAATAGTAGCAGTCATAGGCGACATACATGGTGACTTACTTAGCCTTAAATTCATACTAAACACCATACTTAATCGGGATATACTTAAGATAGGCCACGTAGTGTTTTTGGGAGATTACGTAGATAGGGGGGCTTATTCGGTAGAGGTCTTTTTAACTCTGGCTAAGTTACAAATATTATATCCAGGAAGGGTTTTCTTGCTTAGAGGAAACCACGAACCTCCTTATGATCTCATGCCTTATCCGCATGATCTTCCTTATCAGGTGGTAAACAAGTTTGGATCTAAAGGTGAAAGAGTATATGAGGAGTTTATGAGGATCTTCAACGAACTATATGTCGCAGCAATTGTAGAAGGAAGGTTACTAATGGTTCATGGAGGAATTCCTGTAGGAATGAAGAAAATAGAGGATATAGCATTGGCTCCGAGGTTACATCCAGATAAACCTCATCTTGAGGAAATATTATGGAATGATCCAACGGAGTACACTGATACGTGGGCCTACTCGCCTAGAGGTGCTGGAAAGTTATTCGGAAGGACTATAACCTTAAAGGCACTTCAGATATTGGGCGTTAAAGCTATAATCAGAGGACATGAACCTTGTCCATCGGGTTATAAATTTAACCATAACGGACATGTCTTAACCTTATTCTCTAGAAAAGGAGCGCCATATTTTAATGAAAAGGGTGCTTTCTTGATATTAGATACTAAGGAACTAAGTAGGAGCTCTGATATAATAGGAGTTCTTAAAAGAGGTATCGTAACGTTTTAACGTAAGAAGGATAGCTCTGGCTCTGGCGGCGGAGCTATTCGTGCCTTAACTCCTCTGAATATCTCTGTTCGCCTAGAACGCGATATGAATTGGACAACTCCTTCCTTCTCTAATTGCCTTAAGATCTTCTTAGCAGTACTTAGTTTTAGGCCGTACTTAGATGAGAGGATATATGGTGTTATTACAGGAACCTTTAGGGCCTCCTTCTTTATCGTCTCATATGTTGATTTATCAATGAACGTAAGAGCTTGTTTTTCCTCTTCTCTTCTTAATTCCCTTCTCCTCCTTTCCTCTTCCTTCTGCATCCTAAGTAATTGTTGCTTCTCCATTTGCTTAAGTGTAAGCTTCTTCCTTCCGCCCATTTTACATCCCCTGTCGAATAAAGGAAAAAGCATTAATATAAGCTTAGCGGGCGAGTAGGGAGATTATGAGATAGTATATAGTCGTTAGGAACATAAGACTGATACATAGATAAGCTAGCAACCTCTTCCTTCTCATATCTATCTCCAACCTTTGAGCAACTCAACCATACATAAGAACTTATTTATTCTTTCTATTATAACGTTTAATATGGAAAGAGTATGTCTAAGAAAGCGCCGAGCAAACTTGTAATACCTAAAGAAGTATTCTTGAAGTTAAGGGTTAAGAGAAACCCCAATGTGGAATGGGAGAAATACCCTTCAGGAGATATTGCAATAAAACTCAAGTTAAGTGAGTCGTTTTGGGCAAAGTTCCTTTCGTTCTTCATGGATCTTCCTGAGACAAAAAAGCTAGTACTAGACAAAATGGGTTCTAAAATATGGGAAATGTGCGATGGAGAACATACCGTTCAAGATTTAATAGATATGCTAGTACGTGAGTATAAGCTCAGAAGGCGTGAAGCAGAGGTTTCCTTGATCGAATACCTCAAGAGGCTGATTAAGAGGGGACTTATAGTACTATTACCTCCTAAGGAGAAATCAGGGGGAGAAGATAAGGATAAGAGTGTTAATGGCGACAAGTATCAAGAGGACAGTATTAAGGAGTATAAACCATCTTCGTAGGTTATCAAGTTCTCGTCGTCTCCTCATGTATTCCTCTTCACATTTAGGGGAGCAGAACTCAGCGCCAGCAGGGATTACCTTACCGCAAACCTTACAGTGATTATGCGGAGGAATGGAAATCTCTCTTTTACTCAATATTTTCACCTTATTATTCATCATTGGCTTGTATTTTTATACTTTTTCTACAACTGAGATCTAGGGTGAGTAGGATAAAGATATGCTTTAGTTATGACTATAACGATCTTATGGAGATAGGATGTAGTATAAACGATCTAGCTGGATTTGGTTCATTTGAAATATCCTTCCAATACGTGAAAGAGATAGAGAACATTGACGTAGAGGAAATAAAGCAACTAATACTCACTCATGGCATAGAAGTCAGCGTGATCAGGATAAAGCAAGATGATGCGAGCTCTATATTACGTAGTATTGAGGTTATAGCTGATTTCCTTGTAAATACAGGCGCTACTATGCTTGTAATATGGCGCCCGATTGAAGGGAAATACTTCTTGATAGAGAAACTCTTTAGTGTATTAGTAGACTATGGAATAACACTATCTTTCATGGCGACATCAGAAGATGACTTAAAGCGATATGAAAGATTAAGTGAGAAGTATGGAGGTAATTATAAGTACGTAATTTCTACCGAGATAATAGGTGATGAAGAGGCATTATTCGATATAATAATGGAGCATATAGGCGATATAGGTGCTATATATGCATCGAATATAGAGAGGAACACTATGAAGAGGGGGATACCGATATTTGATACAAGGGGCGTTATTGACTTTAAACCTTTGATAAAACTACTTTTAGAGCTGGAATACGAAGGATATCTCATCTTGGAATATGAGGAAAAATATAAAGGTGAGTACTTAAAGGATGCGAGGAGCTTATTAGAGTATATGACTTCTCCCACCATAAGTGAGAGTTTCGGAGACATTTATACAGCAGCGTAACATTTAATTATAAAAAAGTAAGTCTCCCTAAAGAGGGTAGTTCATGGGGGATTATATTCTATACTATAGATAGTGCTGAAGAATTCCTGAAGGTACTCCGAAGTATAGAGAAGAAGTGGCAACAGAGATGGGAAGAAGCACACTTATTTGAAGCAGAACCCGATCCGAATAGGAGAAAATTCTTCTTGACTGTTCCTTACCCATATACATCAGGTCCTCTTCATATAGGACATGGGAGGACATATACGATAGGGGATTTAATAGCGCGGTTTATGCGAATGAGAGGATTTAATGTATTGTGGCCTATGGCATTTCATATAACAGGAACTCCTATAGCTTCTATTTCAGCGAGGATTTCCCGCGGAGATGAGGAGTGTATAAAGCTATATGAGAACTATGTGAAGCTTTACATTGAGAAAGATGAAGAAGTAAAGAAAGTAATCAAATCGTTCGTAGAGCCTAAGAACGTGGCAATGTTTTTTGCAAACGCTATAACTAATGACTTTAAGAGTTTGGGATACTCGATAGATTGGAGGAGAAAGTTCACTACTGGAGATCCTGATTATAGCGCGTTCATAACATGGCAATTCATGAAATTAAAAGAGAAGGGATATATAGTTCAAGGAACTCATCCAGTTCTCTATTGTCCTAAAGATAGAAATGCTGTAGGGGAAGATGATATAAGGGGAGGCGACGAGTTTAGAGCAGAGGTAGTAGAGTTTACTGCAATTAAGTTTAGGCTAGAGGGTGATGATGAGGTCTATTTAGTAGCCGGGACTTTAAGGCCTGAAACGATATTTGGAGTAACTAACATATGGATAAATCCAAAAGCAGAGTACGTGCTCGTGGATGTAGATGGCGAGAAGTGGATAGTTTCAAGAGAGGCGGCAGATAAACTGAAATATCAAGGTCACAAAGTGAATGTGCTAAAGAGTATTAAAGGGAATGAACTGATAGGGAGGAGATGCTTAGAACCTATATCGGGAAGAGAGATCTTAATATTGCCAGCAATATTCGTCAGTAGTGATGAGGCAACGGGCATAGTTTATAGTGTGCCAGCCCATTCACCACATGATTACGTAGCACTACGAGATATAAAGAAGAACCCTGAGAGATTTGGCTTAGATGTCAAATACGTATCTGAAATAGAGCCCATTAGCATTATAGATATTGACGGATACAGTGAGTGGCCTGCGAGGGATATAATCGAAAAACTAGGAATAAAAGATCAAACCGAAGAGGAGAAATTAGAAGAGGCTACCAAGATATTATACAAAGAGGAATATTATAAGGGTATACTCAAGGACAGATGCAAACCATTTAATGGAATGAGAATAGCTGATGCTAAGGAAAAAGTAAGGAAATGGCTTCTGGATATGGAGAAGGCTACTATCTTCTACGAGACCAGCCCACGACCTATATACTGTAGGTGTGGTAGCAAAATAGTAGTGGCAGTCCTTAAAGACCAGTGGTTTATAAATTATGGAGACTCTAAGTGGAAGAGGTTAGCAAGAGAGGCCTTATCCAAAATGGAGATATATCCAGCTAAGTATCGAAAGTTATTTGAAGATACGTTCGACTGGCTTGCCCTTAGGCCATGTGCTAGAAAGAGAGGACTTGGAACACCATTGCCTTTTGATAAGGGTTGGATAATAGAGTCATTAAGCGATTCAACAATATACATGGCATTCTATACCATAGTGCATATAATAAGGAAATATGACATAAGGCCCGAGCAATTGACCTTAGATGTATTCGACTATGTTTTCTTAGGGAAAGGAGATCCTAAGATGATAGCGGAGAGGACAGGAATTCCTGAAAATGTACTAAGAAGAATGAGAGAGGAATTTACATATTGGTATCCAGTAGATCAAAGGCATACCGCTGTTGGTCATATTACAAATCACTTGAGCTTCTTCATATTCCATCATGTAGCAATATTTCCTAGAGAATTATGGCCTAAGAAGATAACGCTAAATGAATATGTGATAAGAGAAGGGGCTAAGATGAGCAAAAGTAAGGGTAATGTCCTGCCGCTAGTAGAAGTACCTAAGAAGTATAGTGCAGATCTCTTCAGGTTATACATAGTGTATGCAGCAGACCTACCGAGCGTAGTCGATTGGAGAGAAGCCCAGGTAAGTAGCGTTTTGAGAAGACTAATGGACTTCTGGAACCTCGCGATCGATATATGTGAGCATAAAGTTACAAGCCCAGAAGGGATAAGTGTACCTACAAAATGGCTTCTATCAAGGATAAACCGCGCAATATCGTTATGTACTACTTATATAGAGAAGCACAGATTAAGAGACTACGTACAAGAAGCGTTCTTCAATATGCTCAACAATATAGAGCTTTATTTGAGAATGGTAGGAGACAATCCTAAGTACGAAAAAGAGAAATGGTGGGCTCTAAGATATTGCTTGGAAAGAGTAGTCAAGTTATTGTCACCAGTAATACCCCATATCTCTGAGGAGATATGGGAACTCTTAGGACATAAAGGATTCGTATCAGCGGAAAAGTGGCCTACTCCTGAAGAGAAATATATAGACGCGGAACTTGAGGAGATAGTCAGAATAGTAAACAATACAATAGAAGATATAAAAAATATATTTGATGCAATGAAAGAAATTAAACCCTCAAAAGTCTATATATACGTCGGTGCCGCTCCCTGGAAGTATAAACTAAGCGAAATGGTCTATGGGCTAAGGGGGGCAAGAATTGACGAAGTAATAAGGAGCGCGATGAGAGATTCGGAGATAAGGAAACATGGTAAAGAGGCTATAGATTTAATAAAAGCCATGTTTAAAGGGAAAGTACCGATAACGAAGGTAAGTAGGGAGAGAGAACTCGCAGTATTTAGAGAGCTTAAAGAATATATAGCGCATGAAGTAGGTTTAGATATAGAGATAGAGGATGCCATGCATCCGAAATACGATCCTACGGGAAGGGCTAAGAATACACAGCCCGGAAGGCCTGGGATATACATTGAGTGAAACTCATTAAGGTTGATGATGAGAGTCATGCCGGGGGATCGATGACCCATCCTGGGGTAGCTGAGACCTAGAACGTAATGAATATTATTTTATATAAAGACGACAGTAATTTAAATTACCTCAGTTCCATGTCTATTATATATGGTGATGATCAATGAGCCATATACGTGAAGTTGTCCCTACGCGTAGGTTCGAGAGAATTAGCGCTCATAGTCATATTAGGGGACTTGGTCTCAAAGATGGCAAAGCCTTACCTGTAGCAGATGGTATGGTTGGTCAGACGGAAGCTAGAGAAGCAGCGGGGATAGTTGTTAAGATGATTAAAGAAGGGAAAATGGCGGGAAGAGGCATACTCTTAGTTGGTCCTCCAGGCACTGGAAAGACTGCAATTGCGATAGCTATAGCTAGGGAGTTAGGAAGAGATACACCTTTTGTCGCCCTTTCCGCTGCCGAAGTATACTCAGCAGAGATAAAGAAGACCGAAGTATTAATGCAGGCTATGAGGAAGGCGATAGGCGTTAGGATAAGAGAAGTCAGGAAGGTATATGAGGGTATGGTGACGGATATGAATATAGATTTTACAAAGCATCCCTATAACCCTTATCAGCAAATACCGAGAAGCGTAAGGATAACATTAAAGACTAAAAGTGAGGAAAAGACACTAAGAGCAGATGCTACAGTAGCTTATCAGTTGATCTCTCAAGGGGTAGAGATTGGCGATGTCATATGGATTGATGCCGAGACTGGTAGGGTAACGAAAGTAGGTAAATGTGAAGAGGCTCCTACAATAGGAACATACGACATAACATC
>Ga0180301_10001108_pt1 | contig 21055 bp, 47 predicted proteins | sample GuaBasSediGuay16_FD_121797 | JGI IMG/M metagenome (GOLD analysis project Ga0180301, IMG submission 121797) | Subseafloor sediment microbial communities from Guaymas Basin, Gulf of California, Mexico - Guay16, Core 4569-2, 12-15 cm | ecosystem: Environmental > Aquatic > Marine > Hydrothermal...
CTCCCTAGCATTCTTCTCAAGGTCTCTAAGATGCTCAATCTGGTATCCTCCTAAAACCACTCCCAGACCATCCACCCTTGATGGTGCCATCGTTCTGAACGAAGATGACGTCGTGGAAGAGGGCAGTGAACTTTCCATAGCTAACTCTGACAACAGCAGAAGCATCTATCACTCTTGTCTCATAGTTGCACCAGAAACTGCATCCCTTGACTCTGTCTCCCTCTTTTACTTCTGTCCACTTTATTATAGGAACATAGCCCTCCTTGACGATGTGTTTAGCCTTACAGATTACACCCACCCGAGACGAACCAGCAAAGAGATGTCCAATAAACGGCTCGTCAGTAAGAGAGCCGTCTGCAACAACTGGAGTGTGAAAGACAGAAGGCTCATAGACAGCAAAGTCTATCAGGTTAGGTGTCTCCACAGTCCCTAGATGGAAGCGTGTCTTCCTCCCTAGGAGGCTGTAGATTTTGTTTAGAAACGTCACTATAATCCTAGAGAACCAACAGGTGGACTCTCCGACAGGAACTATCCTCTTGTGCCATCTGTATGTTCCAACCACGTTCTCTTCTTTCTTGCCTCCATGATATGCTCCAGGCTGAAGTATTCTTTTCTCACGTATCTCCCCTGGCCTTTTACTTGGATCTGGAGTTAGGACATGAGCGTTGGACCCAGCAACTATGAAGCCATTACGGTCTTCGTAGAGCATCCCAAGAGATCCAGCAGTGATATCCCAGTGACCAACAGAGACACCGAGCTTGACAGGCCTGAACCTTCCAGTCTTGTCCACTAGAGCTTCAACCCTGCCTATCTCCACTACATCTGTCTCTATGGTCTCTCCATTGTCAAACACAAAAGCAGCCGGGATCATGTCTCTTGGATCTAGCTCCTCCCTAGGCAGCTTCTTAGTTACATAGACTCTGAAGACTCTCGTACCCTCCAGTATCTTTCCGTCTTTGATCCTAGGCTTCAATGTCCTAGAGTATCCAATCACATTCCTCCTGTCCTTGACAAACTCCCATATTCTATCTAGCATTCTACATCACACTCCTCAAAAGGTAGAAAATAAATGCTATGAGACTAGAGGCCAAAGCTCCACCCAGAAATGTTAGAATCTTCTTTAGGACAGTGAAGGAGGCCATCTCATTTTCTAGAAGAGTCACTCTTCTAGACATGACCTCCATCTCCTCGTTGACTGTCTTCCCTAGCTCCTTAATGCTGCCTTTAAGTTCTTTGACATCCTCACAGATAGTTGTAACTTTCGTCTCTATTCTGGCAACACGTTCACTTAACTCATTCATGCCCCTCACCATCTATGCTATTCTTTTGCAATATACTCCAATAAAGATTTTGCATGTATTTCCTCATCTCTAATGCCTAGAAGCTCAAGGTATTTCCTTATGGGAGACAGCACTACTCTGTCAGCCATACGCTCCCAGTCTATGACTATATTGGAGGGGAGATATGGAACTCTAGAGGCTATGACATCCACGGTGGATCCTGCGAAGAAGTCCAGAGGTTTCCTCTTCAGCTGCCTACAAATGCTGTCATAGCTGTTGCTGAAGTGACCGTCGATGTAGACACCCTTGATATATGACCAGTAGAATCTCTCCCCTGGAGATATCTCCTCTCCAAAGAGGACACTGGCATAGTGTACAGCTCTCATGTACAGTGTCCTGGTCTTGTATGTCTCCTTCGTACACCTTCCCTTCAGCATAACTTCCGAGATAGATATCTTGGCAGACCTTACCCTATGGTAGTAGTCTCTCACTGTCCTCTTGATATCTTCCCTGCTCTTACCCTCAAGTATCATCCTTCCAATATTAAGCTGGACCTCTGCTGTCAAAGGTGCAGTGTCCTTTCTTATAGCCTCCAGACCCTTGATCTCCTCCTCTCCAGAAACAGTGACTCCATGATATCTCTTCTTCCTTGGGATAATAACTCGTCTAAAGACTTTCTCTATATCTATCTTGAATGCAACTCTAGGGACCTTCCACCTTCCAGAGATATACTCTGCTATGTGACCCTCTAGGAGACTTGCCAGTCTCTCTATCTCCTCCTTGGTGTTCTCTTTCAGAAGTATAAAGACAGAGTCAGTGTCTCCATACACAACATTGTACCCTATCTCATTCAGGTATCTAATGCTCTCCTTAAGGACTTCTCTCCCAACATATGTTATAGACTTGGCTATTGCCAGACTGTAGAACCTAGATGGTCTACCCTTCTCTCCTGCAAAGCCATAGCTTCCGTATGCAGCGTTGATGATTGCCTTGAGAGCTTTGCTAAGAGTGGAGTACTTTCTCTTCTCTATGTCGTTCTCTGCCTCTTTGGCTCTTCTCTTTATCTCTCTCCTCATCTTCCGTAGCTCTTCAAGTATAATAGTTGTCCAGCTCTTCTCCTTCAACGTAAACTTTACACCGTCGATGTCAACCTCTCCGTAGGGACTGAAGGTGTTCCATCCAATGTTGAGTGTCTCTATGATGCTTGGATACATCTCTGACCAGTCCAAGACAAGAACATTGTCATATATTCCAGGCTGAGAGATAACAACAATTGCCCCAGCATATGTTGTGCCCTGATATTTGAAGGGACTCCTAGTAAGGAAGACTATCTTTCCATGTCCAAGACGCAGATAGAGTATGTCGCTTATCCTGTTAGGATAGAAAACATCTTCCAGGTTGCATCCAACTATCCTACGTACTGGATCTGCATAGTTTGATATCAGACCTAGACGCTCTTCTAGCTCTACAATAAGCTCTACGTCTCGTCTGTTATACTTCAACAGAATGTCTCTTTCTCTGTCTCTCCAAAGCTCGTACACTGACTTCTCTATCTTGACCTTCCCCTTGCCAAGCTCCTTCCTAGCTATGTAGTCTAGAGTGTTCCATTCTGGCTCTCCAGACACCTTCCTGTATAGCTTGGCTATGTCAAGTATCTCTGTACCAAGTATCTTGGCCCTGTCAACAGACACCCTTCTAACTGGACTGAGTCTCCTGTAGTCAATGCTCCAGTGCCTCTCCATTCTCTTTAGAAGGTATGGAACGTCGATGTCAGAGAAGCTGACTAGAACGTCGAACTGTGCCCACGACATATAGTTAAGAACAGTCTCCAACAGTCTCTTCTCGTCCTCATCTATGAACTGCACATACTCTTTGTTGTAGGAGTCATAAATCCCAACTACTATAACTGGGCCAGAAAACTTCCTAAGCTCTTCAGGCCTACGGACTGCGACTTCTATGTCGATGAAGCCAACTCTAAGGTCAGCTGCATACTCAACTGGCCTAATGCTTCTAAGAGACACTTCGTTGATATCAGAGTAGTCTCCCTCATACACAAATCCACTTTTAATCCCAGAGTCTATCAGGAAACGTAGATAGAAGGGTATGTCAGCCTCAAAAGTAGAGTATCCAAAGGTCTCTATTACATCCCTCATCTTCCTAACTACAGAGGGAAATCTAACTGTTATCTTCCTAACCTTGTTTCCATAGTCTCCAAGATATGTTCTCCTACTTACAGAGACAACATACTGCCAAAGTTCTTTCTCTATTAGATGCTCCTTTATCTTCTGTAGGTTCTCACTCTTCACATAGAAATAGGGGTAGTAGGGGATTTTGAAGACAACTTTTCTTCTGTTCTCGTCTCTACAGAAGAGAACAGCCTTGGTGACTCCGTCTTCAATAATGTAGGACGCAGACACCAGTCCAAACTTCATTAGTACCACAGTTTCTCTATGCCTTCAGTTATTATCTCCAATAGGAGATCTATAAGGTCCTTTCTCTCTCTCCTAGCTATCTGAACTGCTTTGTCAAACAGGTCCTTGGGCAGTCGTAGATAGACTAGCTGAGTGTCCTTGCTCTTTATCCTCTCTATTCTCTTGTCTATGTTGACAGGTACTCCCTTGGTAACTTCTTTCTCTACCTGCAGAAGCTCTCTCTCTGGAAGCTCCTCTGCAGCCTTGACTGCATCTCTAAGAGTCAACTGTCCAGTGTCAACAAGTCTCTTGGTTATGACAACCTTCTTGAGAGCAAGCTTGTCAAGCTTCTCCAGTTCACTCTTCTCCTCTTCCTTGGCTCTTTCTTTAAGCTCCATCTTCACCTTGGCAACTTGAGCCCACAGTGCTATGGTAGACCGTGGAATCCCAGTTCTCCTAGATATCTCCTCTGGAGTCAGACCTAGCTCTAGACACTTCTTGATGAAGAAGCCTCTGTCTCTATCTGACAGGTCGTGTCTGACATAGTCCTGAAGTATACAGACTCTCATCTTGTCGAAGTCATCCTCGAACTGGCAGACAACCACAGGCACCTCTTTCAGCCCTGCCTTTTTAGCTGAGAGCCAACGTAGCTGTCCAGACACTATCTCGTAGTTTGTGTCAACTATGATGTCGTCTATTATGCCACAGGACATGACAGAGTCTACAAGGTCAGAGTAGAGGTCGTCGTACACCTCTTTCCTAACGTTCCACTCTGACACCTTAAGTTTGTCTATTGGAACTGTCTCTCTTCTAAGAACCTTCATTCTGCCTGTACCTCACCATGTAGCCCCAAGCGTCTATTCTGAACTCGTCTCTCTGCTTCCGAATAGAGCCGAAGACAACTATCTCGTCTCCCTGCTCAATCTCCACTGGATATGCTGGAGGGAAGATACACATTACAGGCTCACCCTCCCATGTTCCATTAGAGACAAACACTAGGACACTCTCCTCTCTAGGGACAGCATTTTCAAAGTATGCTACAATAGGCACCACAGCTCTAAAGTCACTCTTCTCGTATGCTCTGTGAATCTCCTCTATCTCGTGTAACTCTCTCAGGTCCAATTTGTTCAGGATATCGACTGGATCGACAGTCTCAGGCAATTCTGTTAGCCTCGTGGCAGCAGCATAGTTGAAGACTCTGTAGGGACAGCCTTCTGGAGTCTTCTCCTTCGCTCTGAAAGCGTATGTCTTCCAGATAGGTATGTGGCCAAGTTCCTCTGCCCTCCGGTCAAATGCCCTGATGACACATAGCTGACAGTCATCGAAGGAGGGAGAGTCACTGACTATGCCATAAATGTCCCTCTCGTATGAATGGGCACTGTCGGGCAGTGGACTGCCATAGTTCGGATTTGGCCTTCCGTATACCTTCTCTCTAGTGTCGATCACCTTCCCATCTGGAGTCATGAGACCCTGAGCCACAGCTTCCTCTAGAGGCATGTTCATGGCTCTTCTACGTATCCTGTCCAGTCTGTCCTCCAGGCCAGATTCACCTATGACATAGATGTATCTAGTTGGCACTCCCTCAAGAAAGCGTGCCTCCCTCTTTAGCTGCATGAGAGTCTGCCTGTATGCCAGTTGTTCAACATCGTCTCTGTCACTGTACTTCTCCTTCAGTCTCTTCAGCTTCTCCCTATATGTTTCCTCTATCTCTTCCAAGGGATATCCAGATTTTTCAGACAACTCTTTCAACAGTTTCTTTATCTCTTTCATTTCACTTAACCTCTTCTATACCCATGAAACGATACACTATAACGTTAACATTCTCTTCGGTCCTGATCTCCTTAAGCTCAAATACCAAGTTGTAGACCTTAACTGGAGGAATCTCAAGTGGATCACTGATGTACTGTAGACATGGCAGATTGATCCTAACAGGGATGTCGTCTAGCTCTCTTGTCTCGACACACACATGCCTGAACATTAACCTAGCCTCGTTCCTTACTTTTCTCTCCTTCCTCTTCTCTTTCATCTGGTCCTCACGTCCTTAATCCCAGAGGGCAGTATTCTAAATCTCACACTCTTGAATGGTATGTCAGGTGCATCAGCAACTATAAGCTCCCACTCATCCATCTTAACCTTGTGCATCATCAGAATGTATGTTCCAGAGTGTAACAGCACATTTCCTCCAACTATCCTCTTTCTGGTTCCAGTCTTGACTATGGCACCCAACTGAAGGTTCGGATCTGGAACATCCATTACCTGACATGTCATGACGACAGCACAGTTATACTTTGAAGCTATATAGTCTAGGAAGCCAAAGTGTCTAGCCTCCTCAGCTGCTCTATCAGGAAGCATCTCTCTCCCTGTAAAGTAGCTTCTAAACTTGGCACTGAAGCTGTCTATAACTAGGAGTCCAAGGTCCACCTTGTTCTCAGTAGCCCACTTGTCTATGAGCTCGTATGCTAGAAATTGCTTGTATGGATCTGTAATGTCCCTAGCCTCTATAACGAAGATGTCCTTCTCAAGATCTATTTCCACTCCATTGGCCTTCGCTATCTCAAGTATCCTGTCAACACTGAATGTCCCAGACTCTGTCTCTATCCATGCTACCTTCCTACCTAGCTTGACAGTGTTAACGGCAAGCTGCTTGCACAACTGAGTCTTCCCAGACGCATACTCTCCAGCCAGAATAGTTATGGCGTCAGTGTGTACTCCTCCCTTCAATAGATTGTCAAGTGCTATGCTACCTGTCGATATCAGACACTCCCTCTGCTTCTTGTACTCCAGCCTCTCTTTTAGAGTCTTGATGGTTAATGCTCTGTCTAGTGCCATGGACTTAGCATCGTTGACAATTAGCTTGGCAGCCTTCTTAGATATGTTCAGTATCTCGGCAAGTTCCTCGGGTCTCTTGGTGGCTAGCTCCTCGACGGTGCCTATACCTTTCTCTCTCAGCTTCTCAGCTGTCTTGGGGCCTATACCCTTTACATCTTCCAGTTTAAGATCTGTCACTACAATAACTCTCCTCTAATTGCTTCTAGCACCTTGCTTACTTTCTTATCTTCAGGAGTATCTAATGGATAAGCTCTGATGTATTGGTCGATAACTTTGCCAACTCTCTGCTTCAGCAAACGAAGAACCTCCAGAGCATCCTCAAGCCTCACCCACTTTTCTTCAGCAACCTTCTTATACTTTGAAAGTAGCCAGTCACCACCGAGCTTCTCCCAGTCCCAATATGTTAAATCTACGTCTATGTGAATGTCAATGCCTTTGCTGGCTTTTTCTTTGAGCCTCTCCTCCAACTCCTTCCAGACAGTCACAGTCTATCCTCTCCATATCTGTATTTCCATACATTCTTGACATGCAGCCATATGTCCCTTATCATGTAGAGGTCCTTCATGTTGTGTTCCTTAATCAGCTCTTTCTTGCCAGTGGCATAGTAGAGAGGGATACTTGCTCCAGACTCTGATGCCGTCTCTATCCCAAGCATGAAGGCTACATCTCTAGAGTGCATGTCAACTGGAAGGCAGAAATCAGTGTTTAGATCCACTGTCTTCAACCTGTCAAGACAAGTAAAGTCAATACCGTGGAGGAGACCTCTAATCTGTAGGAAGGGAATGTCGAAGTCTTCTATTCTCCAGCCTATAAGGATGATGTCAGACAGACTATGGTCACGTAGTACACTGTCAATATAGTTGCCTAGTATCAGTAGGATCTCCTTCTCGTCTCCCATCCAGACTCTTGCAGTGTCCTTCCCTACTTCAAGTATACCTATACTAACTATCTTGGAGTAGCATGGGTTAACTCCAGTAGTCTCTATGTCCAGAACAATCTCCATCATTTACTCCACACCAACCTACTCAGCCTCTCAAGGCTTTCACGTATAGACCACAAGGCTTCCTCTATACAGTCAAGCCTGTCAGATATGTTCTTAAGAGCCTTAAGGGCCTCTTTCTCTATCTCCAAAAGAGTCACCCTAAAGTATGCCTCATTCTTGTAGTCAGACATATTCACACCTTTTCACCTCCAATATTCAGCTCTCTATTTAAGTCTTTCCAGAGGCTCTCCTTAACCATCCTGATATGCTTGCATTCATAGCCTCGTACACCAGCCATACAGGTACACTTCCATCCCTTCTCGTCAAACCTGACATAGTAGAAGCATATGTCATCCTCAGTCTCCTTCTCAACCAGATACACCCTGTAGGAGAGCCTAGTTACCCTATATTTGGGTTCCATGCATTTCCAACTCCAAAAAATGGGGAGAAAGCTAGACAGACTAACTGTCTAGCCAAACAGTTTCTCTTTCACTTTGCCACCTATAGAGATAATGGCTGCAAAGAAGCCATAGCCTATTCCCAGGACAAGGCCCAAGTCTATAAGGGCCCATCCCAGCTTTATCAATTCTTTCACTATTTCTGTGGCCATCATTTCTATCACAAGTGTCTCCCTATCTACCTCATATTTAAGCTTTATAGTCTCTTGGCTATCTGTCTAATGGACTCTACAAAGTCTTCTATGTCCTCAGTAGGCACTGTGGCTCCACAGTATCCTGGATGTCCTCCAGCCTTGAAGCCTGACTCTGACAGCTTATTAGCCAAATATTTAGCCAGTATCCCTCTAATGCTGACCTCTCCATTAGCATCGTTGATAACAACTATCGTCTTAAAGGGTTCGTGACTACTCATGCTACTAGCTATTCTCCCTGACATTCCGAAGTCTCCAGTCGTCTTTATCCTTACCACTACAAACTTGTTGCCTATTATCTCGGCTACAGGCCTTTGTCTCATAATGTTCTCTTCCTCCACTCTCAGCAGCTCTTTAGCTTCTTCAGCCTCACTGTCCAGAACTGCATCTATAGGCCTCTTCCACTTCAGACACATCTTCAGTGCTCCAAGGGGATCCCCTATTCTGCACTTGGCATTGACTCCACTTGAGAGGTAGATGTAGAGAGGATACTTGCTGTATCTCATCTCTCCCCTGTACTTGTACACTACACCTTTCTCGTCCAACAGCTCTGGAAACGTCTCCCATATCTCGTCAGGTGTAAGTTCTGGCTGTCCGTCCCCAGCCAATGCACCAACAACTCTCCACCATTGACTCTTAGGTATGTGGTCTCTGAGATGTTTCCACACTATCAGTCCAGTAGGGACATTTTCCCAGTATAGCTTGTACTTTCTCTTCTCTGGATGGTCAGGATGATGGTCTACAACTATCCCGTCATAGTTCTTGTCCACTGGGAACCCAAGGTCAACAGCTACCTTAGTGGTGTATTCGTTGAAGGGAGGAGAGTACACCTTCAATACCTTACTCTCCTCCTCCACTTCAAACTCTAAGCCCTCAGTCAACAGAATCAACGAGGCAGAGTACACTCCGTCTGCATCGTCATGAAAGCTAAGTGTCAGTGGACATCTTTCTTTTAGGTCTTCATACAGTCCCATCTTATAATCCCTTACTCTCTAGAAGTGCTCTTAGAATCAGCTCTACAGCCTTCTCTATCCTCTGGATTCTGAGGTCCATGTTCAGAATAGTACGCACTGTCCACTCTATTGGATGAGTGCCTTCTAGCTCATATTCCTCTTTTGCTGCTCTTAGCCACTTGATGATCTCGTCACGTGTCTCCTCTTCCATATTCTTCACCTCTTCACCATCTCCAATACGTCCTTTAACAGCAATAGGAAACAGACTATCACACCTATAAAGCTTAGGAAGTTGAGTAGGAATAGAGTGTCGTATGCCTCTCCCACTGTTGTTCTCCACAGAAAGCACTGGAAGGGAGCCTCAGAGTAAGCATAGTATCCAGCTCTCTTCATGGCAGAGAACCACTTTATGTTCTCATGGAGGGGAGCCCAGACTGGCTTCACTACTATAAGGTCTAACTGCCACATGCTGAAAAGATGAGCTACTGCACAGAGAACTATACAGAAGACCAGAGGCACTACCTTTCTCTTTCTCTTCTTGACATACACTGTAAACTTCATGTCTCAGCTGTCCTCCCATAGCCATAGTGTAACACACATTATAGCTACACCTATCATTATCCAAGCAAAGAACATGACATAGGCATCTGCATCGTACATGAACCAGAAGGGCAGTATCTCCCTTTTAGGTCCACTTCTAGTCCAGTCTATCTTCTCTGCAGCTATCAGGTCCAGTTGCCATGCACCTACCAGGAACAGAGCCATGCCAAAGGCAAAAGCAAGCAGCTCCTTTGAGTGTTGTTTAATATATGCTCTAACTCTCATTTTCTCTCCCTCTACTCATTAAGTACTCTCTTTATCATCTTACCCTTCCTACCTAATCTTCTTTTCCCTATTAGTATGTTAGACAGCTTCTCCTCCTTCATCTTAGACAGCTCAGCTATACTGTATCTCTTAGACAGCTCATCTGCCAGTGTCCTACCTATCCCTGGGATACAGCTTAGCATGTCACTCTTTATCTCTCTGATGTCAGTCTTCTTCTTTACAGTTACAGGCTTGGAGGCTTTCTTCTTGTCACTTCTGATGTGCAGTTGATATAGGAACCAGGGCATCCTACCGTCAAAGTCAAGATGCACGACTGGTATACCGTATGAGAAGCTGCTTACCAACTGGAAGATGAAGAACTGCCTCATCTTGCTGTCGTATCCTCCCTTGCCAAGGTAGGGAGTGTTGCCAGTCACCACTATCATAGGCCTGTATCCCTCTTTCTGTAGCAGCATCAACCTGTACAGTTGCTTCCATATTCTAGCTGTCTGTATAGAGTTGATGAGGTCATCTAGAGTCTTCCTCTCGACCACATAGTCTTTCACAATGTAGTCTCCTAGAGGAAGACTCTTCACTTCCACTTTTACTCCCATCTTTCTCAGTGTCTCTACGAACCTCTTCGGTTCATGCTTGTCTACTATTATCAAAGGCTCTCCTCTCTAGGTTCAGGTGTCAGTCCAGACAGGAGAAACAGTATGCCGACCAGGCAGCATACTCCTCCATATATCTTGGCAATTATGTTTGGGACAGTGAGGAAGTAGATTCCACTTGTCAGGTTTAGAGCTCCTCCAGCAGACAAGAACAGCCTAACCATGTTCATTTCCTTCACCTCTATATCCCTTCCTCCACATTTCATACTGTATGTCTCTTTTAAGGGCTCTTATAACTGCACTCCAGTATTTCTGTCTCCAGGGATCATCGGCCTCCTTTCTCCTTTCCCAGGCAGTCAAGATATAGCCCTGCATAAGCTGTATCCACTCTTCTATATTCAAGCTTATCCTCTCTCCTTTCCTTCTAGATACTCTACAAGTTTCTCAGATATTTTCCCAAACTCTACGAAGCCATCTAGATCCTTGAATGTCAACAGAAAGGTGCACCACTTGCCCTCGTATTTTACAGCCAAGAGCAGGAAGCCTCCACCATCCTCGAAGCTTTTGATATCTATACCTATATTCTCCTCTTCCATGCTTTACATCCTCCTTACTACAAAGTCAGCTAGACGCTTAAGGCCCAGCTCTTCTAACTCCTCAAAGTCAAGGTTTCTATGTAGACAGAAAATGTGTATCTGAGCTATAAGGTCTGCTAGAGCTACCTTCAATTCTCCATGCACTCCACTGTCTCCGTAGTAGTACTCATACACTGTTGACTTAACCACGTCACCAAGCTGATATGTCAGAATACAGAGCCTATAGAAACTGTCTCTCTGAATAGGATTGGTTACCATCAGTCTCCAAATTTCTCTATAGTCCATTATTTCTTCTTCTCCTTGGCATAGAAGATATAGTTTGGCATCAGCACAAAATAGAAGGTTGCAGTAGGATTCTCTTGATAGAAGATGTCGAAGCCATATTTGTCAGCTAATTTTTCAAGTGTCTCCTTAGAAACCTGCACCTCTGGCTTGGCTGGTGCAGTCTCAACTGTTCCATTGTAGATGCTCAGGATAGGAAACCTCTCTATGATAGGAAACTTTTCCATGTCTTATTCACCTCCTCCTTTCTTGGGAAAGTGTCTGTCAGTATCATCTAAGAAACAGTCCTCACAGATATAGAGAATTAATCGTAGTCCATTCTCAAATTCCTTAACCATTATCTTACACAGTTTCCTCTCTCCACAGAAGCTGCATACTCCCTCTTGGATATCTATCTCCTCCCATCCTGCCTCTATAAGAGACAAATAGTCCACTTTAAACTCACTCATCTCTTGTCTCCTCCTATCTTACTCAAATATTTCACTTCCTGCTATTCCTATCATGATGAAAATAATAAGGACACTGAGAAGACATAGACAGCCTATAAAGATAGAGAACATCATTCCAGCTATAAGCATAGGCATTCTGGACTGAGCATCTAACATGGTTAGAATTGCTAGGAGCCAGATGATTACTAGGAAAGAGAACAGAGCAAACTCCACACTTATCTTGGCAATTAACTGTACAAGATTCTTCATGACATCACCTTCTCAACTACGTTTGCTGCTATCAGAAGAGCAAGGGCTATTCCCTGTCCAAGAGATGGCAACTTGTTTTCGAAGGCATAGGCCGTTCCTATCTTAGTTGCCCATCCTATGGTTACAGTCAATATTATCAGGCTGTACAGGTTCTTGTATTCTCTGTAGCCTATGTTCAGTCCCTGAACCAGAAAGATGTAGGCCAGTAGCTGAATGGGCAGGGTGATGAAGGCATATTTGATTGTGCTTTCTAGGGTGACAGTGTTCTTAGCTCCATACCAGTTTAGAATGTTAAACAGTATCATGGATATTGCATATAAAACTGGGAAGAGAATCTTATTCATACACATCATATCCTGCCCTTTCAAGTATCCTCTCCAGCCTCTCAACCTTCTCCTCTAATAGCCTAACTCTGCTAGATAAGCTTCTGATGTCGTCAGAGGTGTAAATTATTTCCTGAGGAACATATTGAACCCAGCACCACATGTTGTTACAGTCTGGGCACTTGACAGGCACACCCACTGGACATTCAAACTCGTTAGTGACGTAAGCATTTCGAGAGCCACACTTTGGGCATACCAGACCAGACATCACTCTACCCTCCTGTTCAGAACGTTCTCTACATTTCTGTAGCTCTTCTCGTCTACTTCCAACACATTAAGTCCCTCTGACATCAGAAACTCCATCTTGCGTCTGTCGGACTCCTCTCTGTTCCACATGTTATGCCAGATACTAGGGCTACACTCTATCACTAGAGACTCTTTGGGCAGGTAGAAGTCGACATAATACTTTACCTTGCCGTTTGGTATCATGCAGTTGTGTATGAAGTCTATGCCCTCCCTATATCCTAACTTTAGAAGTATCCTCTTCACTTTAAGCTCCAAACTTGTGTAGTAGGACTGTGACTTGTTAGGTTTGGATGCTATCTTGCTACAGAACTTCCTGAAGTTGGCAGACACTCTGGTGCTTGTCTTGTACTGTACCTTGCAGTTCTTACATAGCATGTAGGCATATCCATCTTTAGTGTGCATGTACGGCTTGTTGTATGTCCCACACTCTGGACATGGATATGTCATAACTTCTGTCTCTCTAAACAGAGGTTCTAGACTGACATTCATACATACAGCCTCTCCACAGCAAGATATTGCCAACCTCTCTGCTTGAACGCTCTCTTTAGCTTTGATACCTCTACAGAGTCAGGCATCCTCAGACGCAACTCCTCTAATTTGTCTCTTACTAGATGCAAAATCCTCTCTACTCCTACCTCGTCTGGTTCATCCTTAGACACTGGACATCCAACACCATATTTTTCCCTCTTGAACACTAGGACGTTTCTTTTCTTCAGCTCCCGATATAGATTCTCTCCAAGATAGTCCTTAAGTGTCCACTCCATTTTCCTCTTGTATTCTTCTATCCTGTCAAGGAGAGCAGAATCCTTTCTTCCCTTTTCATACTGTTCTCGAAGCTCCTCTAGGGTCTCTCTACACAATTTCTTGAACTCTTCGAGATCGTCCCTAGCAGCTTCCAGAGTGTAAGGCTCGATACCTATGAAAACCATGTAGATATAGTCCCTATCTAAACCCAGCTCTTTCCAGACGTGAAAGTTATAGACTGGATAATCCTTGAATCTTTCTTCCAGCTTCTCTTCTATACTTTTAAGCTCCATTCTTTCCTTCAACCTCAGTTCTCTTCTCCACGCTTGCCTTCTGCCACAGAGTCTCAAGGATAGAGTCAAACTCCACCTCACAAACTCTCACAGCAGTGGTGCTAGGCCTCTTGTACTCTACTAGCTTTCCCTCCTTGAAGCCTATCCACCCAGAGTAGTTCCTCCTGTCCATTGCATACTTAACCCCTATGATACCATCGGAGCTAACATAGCAATAGTACATGTAGACAGGCTTTCCCTCTGCTTCTCCTTCTAGCTTGTTAACACTGCTCAACTGGTCTACTGACATCAGAAGGTCAGCTAGAGTCTTGTAGCGTATAACTCCGTATGTAGTTGTCACTCCTCTTCCCTCCATCCACAGTTGTGCTTGCAGAATATAGAGTCTGTCCTGATAGCCAGTCCGTAAATGGGACACTTGTATGTTCTAAGCTTCACCACTTGCTCATCAGGGAACACTTCGTCTGTGTCTTTCTTAGGTAGATAAGTGTACTCTAGGTTAGTGTATTCAGACAAGTCATCCAAGTCAGGATGAACTATTAAGCCACATTTTGGACATTCATACACCCATGGATAGTCCTCTCTCTGCCTAAGCTTCTTGCCACACTTCTTGCATACCAAGTAGTCCCTCTTGCATTTCTCATTGAACTCTTCCTCTAGGAACTTGTGTCCACAGTCAATACACTCCCACAGACCTGTCACAGGGTCATACTCGAAGGAGTGTCCATGACAGTATGGACAGATAGGAAGAACCTCTGCAAACACTATGAACTCTTCTTCGGCTATTAACTCAGTGTCTGGATGAGTACAGATATAGGATTTCATTTCTTCACCTTGAAGGGTATTCTAATTTCCTTGACACCGTTCTCCTCTACTATCAGAACTATCTCCTTTATTTTCTCTCTTGGCACTTCCTCTGGAAGCTCGATAGTAAGCTTGTAGATTCTCTTTTCTACTTCAGGAGGATTTTCTAGGTATTCAATTATCTTTTTGACATCTACTGTTCCTTTCTGAGCAAGCAGCTCCTTGATTAATCTCACTTGTTTTCTGAGCTCATCTCTTGTCATCCCTTCAGTTCTAATCTTCTCATAGAAGTATCTCTGGAGTCTTTCAGGCAAGCCAATAATTGCCTCTGCCTTAGTCAAAGTGAATGTTTTGAGTGGAGACTCAAACTGCCCCGCTGCGAGGCGTACTTCCTTGGCTATATCATCAGGTAGCCTCAGAAGCCACAGGTAATGTTCTATTGTCTTTGCTGGAATGCCTAACTTTGCACCCAATTGTCTATGGCTCAATCCGAGCTCGTCAAGCATTTTCTGATAGAGCTTTCCTCTCTCATATGGTAGGAGCTCTTCCTTCTGGATATCCTCTATTCCTATAAGAATCAGTGCCTCCTCATTAGAGACATTAGCTATCCTGCAGGGTACCTTCTTGTATCCAGCTCTAGAAGCTGCTATACATCTTCTCCATCCACACAGTACCTCATAGATACCTTCTCTTTCAGGATGTTCTCTGACTATCAAAGGCTCTATTACACCGTCATCTATTACAGTGTCTGTCAGTTCCTCAATGTTTCCTAGAAACTCTCTAGGGTTTAAGGGAGACTTAACTAGCTTGTCTATATTTATCAAAACAACCTCTTTACTTATCTTGTCTTCCCACTTCATGTTTCAACCCCAGATTGACTGACTGTTATTGCCCGCATCAGTATATAAAACTTACTCTACAACGATGTCAGACAGCTTTTCAGTGTATGAACAGTTGTCACATATCCATATGATAGTGCAGAATCCATCGTTGTCCCATATCCGTATTTCTACCATCTGACTTCCACATTTAGGACACTTCATTTACGATCCCCTTTGAATAATAGTTCACTCTAGAATAAATAGTTCGCTACTTAATGAAAAAAAAGAAAGGGAAGGAGGAACTACTTAGCTAGCAGTATTATCCCTAGAATCCACAGGATAAGTTCTATAGGCACTAGATACCACCATAGCCAATAGGCTGCTGGTGCAAATGTTAAATACCATGCTCCAGAGAGAGCCCAGTCAAGTCCTCCTTCCCTTTTCATCTCTGCTCTCAGACTGTCTAGTGCCTCCTGATACCACTGGTTATATGGCATCAGAATAGTTCTGTTCCCTGCAAGTATCTGTTCTGACTCGTATATCTGCTTGTCTATCCTCTGCACTAACATAGCAAAGTAGTCTCTCTGTGCAGCTAGACTGTTGTCGTATGTTTGGTCCCACCACCATGGAGTACAGTATATGTTCTCTAGATTCTCAGTCCCAAATGTTTCATTCATGTTTCTCCACAGTATAATCACTTGTTCTCGTACACCCTCAAAGTAGCTTGGTCGTATGCCATAGTTACATGGCATCCGAATCTACTGTTGTATGCCTTGTCTGCTGGTAATGCTATACAGAAGAATCCAATCAATAGCAATAGAATACCTAAGGACCATAGCCCTGCAGTTATCTTATACATGCTATTTCACCTCCTTTTCATTTGACTCTAGGGAATTGTACATTCTTAGCACCGTAACTAATTAGCCAAGGGAGAGACAGCTTAGGGTTGCCATATACAATAGCAAACTCCTTAGCCAGCTCTAGCTTCTCTGGGTACAGCCAGAACTCCAGATCCTTTAGTCTGTCAAGGCAGTATGAAGCATTTCTCCCTATGTATCTGTTCAGGATGTCATGTAGAGTCTCATGTATGACATCGTGCACTAGTATCCTGAATGCTTTCTCCTCTCCCATCTTAGGATGGTATGCTAGATGGATAGTTTTAGTATCTAAGACATAGCAGCTAGCATGTATCCCGAGCATTCTCAGTTCTCTAGGAAGAGAAGGCACTATCTTCATTTCTTGTATTCCTTCTGTATCTTCTTGAATGCTTCCTGTACACTTTCCACTAGAGCATCTAGACACTCTAGTGGAATGTCCTCTTCTACTTTGAGGAGAATAATCTCCCCCTTACATGTCTCTACCAAGCAGTTCACCTCCATTTAGACTCTAACGGAAATAGTATCTGGAAGATAGAAAGCGATATATTTGTTTTCACCTAGTTTCCTCTCATGGAATCTCACAAGAGAACGTTAGTTAAGACACTTTGTTGGCGTATAAGTGGAATATTGCTATCTATACTTCTGACGTGGATAATGACTGGAAGCCTAATGCTAGGAGCACAGCTTGGAATAGCCTACAACATTATCAGAGCAATACAATACTATATTACAGAAAGAGCATGGAACAGAATACAATGGGGCAGAGTCAAGGAGTACCATCTTGGTTGAGTCATGACTAACTACCAGAGTCTGATATCGTCGAACTGTTCATCCTCTGGTTCAGTAAGATCAATGAACCAGTCTACCTTGAAGTTCTTAACATCCTTTCTCTTCCTAGCTCTTGAGAGTATCTCAACTATCTCTGATATCTCATACTCACTGATGCCCTGCTCTATAATCTCATGTATCTCTCTAGCCTCTTTCTCTGTCAGATACAGGATAGTTACAGTGTCCCTGTATCTAACTCCTACTCTAATCCTCTTCATCCTCTTTCATCTCTTCTAGTTTCCTCTCTACATATTCACATGAATCCCTGACTGGACAGCCTTCACAGTAGTTGTCAGCCATACTCTCACACTGAGCCACTGTCTTTAGAAAGTCAAGGAGTCTCTCTAGGTGTTCCCAAAACTGGTCTCTCATTTCTCTCAGCTCTTAACTAAAAGATATAACCATGAAGAAATATCATGAACAATTACTCCAAGAGAATAAGCAGACAGAACTATCAGCCAGACCAGATTCTCTTTTTTCCAGCTCTAGTCTGAGGGACTCTGCTAGAACGGTAGCTCTATCTTTATCTTGGCTCCATCTATCTCTCTTAGATAGTTCTTCTTTGCCATAGGTATCCTAACCACTCCTCTAGCAAACTTGCTGTAGAACATGTTATACTCCATAAGCTCTGGATGGTACACTCTAAGAATCTCCAGCTTGTCTAGGATTTCAAGTATCTCGTCTCCATACAGCTTACGGAGAAACTGTCTGTCATATGGATTTAGAGAACTGTCCTTGACGAGAAGAGCGTTCATGTTGCATCTAAGCTCGGTAGGAATACTCCAGAATCTATGGAGGGATATCAGACTTAGAATGTAGCCATTCCTTCTCCCATACTTCTCCTCTAGCAAGTGACGACATCGGAAATAGTTGCGTAGGCTCTCCTTGCTGATTTTCCGTAGTGTAAGGTTGTCTAGGAAGAGAACGTTAACCAGTCTGTCATCAATACCATGCTTCAGTATAGCCTCTATATCTCCATTTTCAGAGTATGCACAGTTAACATTTCTCTTCCCATAGAACCTAACTACTTCATAGGCTATTCCTCTAGCAGTCTCTGTCTTTCCTGAACCCTGAAAGCCAAACAGTATAATGTTTCTAAACTGTACGTTGTTAGTTGCATATCTCACCTTAGGCTTTCTCTTTAGAATTTCCTTAGGTATTAGGATATACTTCCAGAACTGGTCAGTGACATCATACCGTTCTAGCAGAGTCATTCCTCCTAGAGTGCTCTGATGTCAGAGCTGGATATATTTAAGTGTTAGGATTCATAGAATATCCCGTCTACAACTATTCTAACTCCTATTTTCCTCTTGCAATATGGACATACTACATCTACTATTATTTCCTTACTCATTCCAACCTCTCCAGTATACTCTTCCACGACTGATACTCTTCCACTATAAGCTTTACACATAGAAACTCTGAGTAGACAAGGAAAGCGATGAAGATGCAGAGAACAGCTTCTACTCCTCCTACTACGATAGGATTCCAGACACTTGTCTTGGTCTTAACAACTATTTGAGTACCATTCCCATAGTCCATTAGAACCGTCTCTTTTGTGACAGATATTCTCATGTAAGGAATATCAAATAAAGCAACCCACATTAGAACTACAATAGAAATAGGCATCAGAACTGCAATAGTAAACTCTAGAGGGTTCTCTTTCACAACCTTCTTCAGAGCCTTCCATCCATACCCTTTTCTCTTTATCTTCTGTCTCCATCCTCTCCTCAAAAGTATACACTCTCATCTACATTAGTAGAAGTACTAATCAATATATTAGAGTCTGTTCTGACATCAGCACCAGATGTATAGGAATCTGCAGCTGTGTCTATACTGGAGATGTAGTGTACTGGAGCAATCAACTGCTCTATACATGACTGAGGTATTAGAAGCAGTTCTCCGTCTAGCTTCCTCTTTTCTCTTCTAGGTATCTTTTGACTCCACCCCGTCTTCATATATAACATAACACTCCATACTTGACTTACATTCTGGACAGCGACAGTAATAGTATTCTGTAATGTGGCACTTGTGACGTTCTCCCTTCACTATTTCTCCGTCACGAGTGTATCCTATATGTCTATGATAGCCGTCGCAACGGAATATTCTTCCACACATAGGACATTTATGCAAGAAACAGTACTTACTCTTCTGGCTCCATCCTTTCTTCATAGACTACCTCACACTCGAAGCCTAAATTATGCTGAGGACACTCACAGCTTCCTATCTTGTCTAGGATTCTAGTAAGTGTGCATCTGTGACGCTTCTCCAAAATACGATTACCAGAGGGAGTATAAGAAACATGTCTGTGATAGCCATTACAATAGAAGACTCTGCCACACCTTGGACATTTGTGTCTGTATCTGTATACGCTATTCCTCTGCTTCCATCCTTCTTTCATAGCCATAGCAACTCACAAATACCTCGTCTGGTCCTAGATTCTTATAGTTCTTGCAGACACTAGAACGATAAAGCAAGACAGAGATGTCTGCATGCTCTGGACAAACACATGCTCTTTTGCTCTCCAGTTTTCTAGAGTTTCCACACTTGCCAGTACACTTAAACGGTCTAAAGCAGAAGCCACATATTCTCTCTAGCATCTTTCTTTCCTGAGTCCATCCATCCTTCAAATCTCTATTTCCTCAGCATATTTCTCTAACTCTTCCGTACTAGTGAAGACTATAACCTTACCGTTTATCTCCCATACTACAAGAGACTCTAACATTCTAGCGACATCGTCTATTATATCATTCATGCTCTTCACCTAATCTCTCCAAGTGTTCTATTCCAATATTAGAAGAATTACACTCTGGACAGTTAGCTTCTAATAGTTCATGAAAAGTTGCTTCAGCATCGAAACTGTAGCCACAGTCCAGACATACTAACTCAGCTCTATATATTTCCTCGACATAGCCTCCAAATTTGCAGATGTCATGGAAGTCATCTAGACAATTAGGACACAGACATCTATCAGGTAAAGGCTCAGTACTAGAAGCATCCCTCCATGCCCAGCAGTCTTGAGGCTTCCCATTAACAGGTCCATAGCACTTGAAGACTGCACCACAGCGTCTGCATTTAATTAGCTTATACTGTCTCTTCACTCTCTGCTTCCATCCAGTTCTCATATCTCCAGTCACACTTCCAGATGCTTTTTCTAGCCTCGTAGGCTTCTTCTCCAGCTAGTCTAATCAGACAGTCTTTACAGAAGCAGTCATCTTTACGTGACATTCTACCAGCTAGATTACAGTTACCAGAACAAGTGAAGAGTCTATAACAATTAGGACATATACGCTTAAGTCTCCTCTTCTTCTGACTCCAGCCACTCTTCAAGTTCGAAGTCTCTGTCATAGCATATAGGCACTCCTTTCCTCTTCTCTTCCAACACTTCCTCTTTAGTTAGAGGAGGAGAACAGATACATCCGATATCAGTCTCTACACATTCGTTACAGCAACAGTCTTCCATATAGTGATTCTTGAACAGTTCACATTCTCTATTTTCATCTCTCATGCCATAGCACCTGAAGAATCTTCCACAGCTATAGCACCTTACAACTATGTAATTACTGCGTATTTGCTGACTCCACCCTTGCCTCACGTCCATAGCACCTTCTATAAATCTCTTCTGAAGTTAGTCCTCTATAAGCAGGAATATCCTCTCTAACGGTACGGAGTATTTTAAGCTCTTCTAATGCACATTCAGGACACCAACAAGCAAATTTAAGTCTTCTTCTGCCTTCACTTGAGCATGCTCCACTACAATAGAATATCCTATGACACCTTCCACACTCTCTTTCCCATCGTCCCCTCTTTTTCTGACTCCATCCATCTTTCAAACTAGATATCTCCAATATCTCCTAGATACGCAACTAAATTGTTGAAATTAGTACTTATTTCCCGTAAAATACTCTTGTGTTCTTTAGAATGATATCTAACAAAATTTAGTTTAACAATTAGAGACAATATCTC
>Ga0180301_10001109_pt1 | contig 21041 bp, 27 predicted proteins | sample GuaBasSediGuay16_FD_121797 | JGI IMG/M metagenome (GOLD analysis project Ga0180301, IMG submission 121797) | Subseafloor sediment microbial communities from Guaymas Basin, Gulf of California, Mexico - Guay16, Core 4569-2, 12-15 cm | ecosystem: Environmental > Aquatic > Marine > Hydrothermal...
CTAAAGGTGAAAATTATCGGTTTGGATGGAAGGGAGGTTATGGCTAAAACCTATACAAAACAATAGGTTTTGGAGGCTAAGCTAACGGGTAAGGTTGAATACTCTTATGTAACCTGTAAATCAGCCTTATCTAAAAGTAGGCTTCCAGAACTTGATTATGCTTTAAACCCATACGTAGGATGCGAACATGGATGCCTATACTGTTATTCAAGAAGCATACTAAAAGATGAGAAGATGGCTTTAAGATGGGGTTCCTTTGTTTGGGCTAAAAAAAACATTGTAGAAAGGCTTAGAAAAGATTTAAGACGTAAAAAGGCTGGTGTTATTGGTGTTGGAACCATAACAGACCCATACCAGCCACTAGAATCTAAGCTTAGGCTGACACGTGGATGTCTTGAATTTTTATCTGTTTACCGTTTCCCTGTCTCAATCCAAACAAAGTCAAACCTAATTTTAAGAGACCTAGACCTAATAAAACCTGAAAAGTTTGATGTTGGGGTAACCATAACAACAATAGACAAAAACCTAGCAAAAAAACTTGAACCTAAAGCCCCAAACCCAGATGCAAGAATACAGGTTGTAGAAGAGTTGGCAGACAAAAAAGTTGAAACATGGATTTTTTTAGGACCTGTAATTCCCTATGTTAACGATGATAGGGGAAATCTTGAAGCCATAATTGAGGTTGCCAAAAAAACCGGAAGCAAAATACTTTATGATAGGTTAAACCTTAAAAGGTGGGTTTTAGAAAGCCTAAAACCCTTTCTTGAAAAAGAAAAACCTGGATTGTCGGATGTTCTACCAAGGGTTTTAGGTTTTGGTTCTGACTATTGGGTTAGAGTTTCAGAGGTTATTCGTGGTATATGTGGGGAGAAGGGGGTTAAATGTGAACCTGCATTCCCATATGTTTAGCTTTCATCTTTTTCAAGCTAAATCCTTAAATAAGTATCTTTAAAAATTTTTAGGGTAGCAACAAAAACCTGTGAAGGGTGTTAGAGGCTCAAATGCCAGGAGAATTTAGTGCAAGAAAACTTAAGCTTAGAAGAAAAAAGTTTAGGTGGAGTGACTCAGACTATAGACGGAAGGTTCTTGGGTTAGATGCTAAAGCAGACCCTCTAGAAGGAGCACCTATGGCTAGAGGGATTGTTCTTGAAAAGGTTGGGATTGAAAGCCGTCAGCCTAACAGTGCAATAAGAAAATGTGTTCGTGTTCAGCTAATTAAAAACGGAAAGGTTGTTACAGCCTTCCTACCTGGAGATGGAGCCTTAAACTTTGTTGATGAACATGATGAGGTTTTAATTTGTGGTATAGGTGGACCTGAAGGAAAAGCCTATGGAGACCTACCAGGGGTACGCTACCAAGTTATCTCTGTTAACGGTGTATCCTTAAAAGAGCTTATTCTTGGAAGAAAACAAAAACCAACAAGGTAAGGCTTAATAAAAATTTTTATCTTGAGGCTAAAGCTATTCTTTCCTGTTCATCCCTCTTTTGGATAGCATAGCTTTTACTGTCTCTTTGGGCTGCAAGCATTATCTCCTCAGCCAAACACTCATCTATGGTTTTTATGTTTCCCCATGCAGCTTTTCTTGCACCATCAGCTATAAACCTTAAAGCCAAATCTACCCTTCTTTGGGGTGAAACATCAACAGCCACATGGTAAACAATTCCACCATAACTTATTCTTGTTGTGTCTTCACATGGAGCAGCATTCTCAATAGCTTTAACAAGAACTTGGATTGGGTTTTGACCTGTTTTAAGATGGATTATTTCAAAAGCGTTTCTAACTATTTGGATGGCTCTAGCCTTTTTACCTCCATTTTTTCCGGGACGCATAAGCTGGTTAACAAGTCTTTCAACAATGTTAACCTCAGACTTTTTAAAACGTTGATGTTCATGTCTTCCACCAGAATGAGGTAGGAAAACAGGTTTTAGGGATATGTATCTGACAAGCCCAGGGTCCTCTACTTTAACATCCTCGAAACTCCATTTACCAAACAGTTTTATTTCTGGTGTTGGAATCTCTTTTTTACTCAAGCTTAACCACTCTATAGTCTAAGAATCTTATAACCATCTAAAATATAAACTTGTTTTCCTGAAAACCCATGTAGGAGAAGAGTTTGCATGGATAGTCAAACCCTTAAAAACCTTGTTTTTAACATACGTAAAAAACATGGTTTTTCTGTTGAGGTTATACCAGAAATTTTAGGTTTCCATCTGGATGAAAAAGAAAATTTTATGACTGTTGTTGTGGCTGACAGACCTGACAAGTCAGCAGTATTTGGTCCTGGAGGAATTATCTCAAAAACATTAGCAAAACAGCTTAAGCTAAAGGGTGTTACTGTTAAGGCTCAAACGGATGTTTTGGTTAGAAGGTTTAGGATTAAGCTTGCAATAAAACGTTTAAGGGAAATAGGCTCTCAAACAGGAAGTAGAGAGGTTAGGTTTGTTGTAGGTAGGAGGCTTATCCCACTTCTTAAAAATGGGCTTAAAAACCCTTTAACCATAAACCTTTTTAAGGCTAAACCCTCCAAGAAAAATCTTGCTGTTGTTGCTTTTTCTGGTGGTGTTGACAGCTGGGTTACGGTTGTTGTGGCTAGGGAGGCTGGCTTAAACCCTATAGCTGTTTCAGTTTCCCCTGAAAAATGGATTTTACCTGTTAAAACAAGAAAACTAATAAAAAGTTTGGCTTCAACCTACGATGTTCCACTAGAGTTTTTAAAGGGGGAGACTGAAAGCTTTAAACAAATATTTTTTGATGGTTTAGATGGGAAAATACATCCTTGTGGTAGATGTAAAAGACTTATCGAGAAAACAGTTGTGGATTATGCTAGGGAAAAGGGTATACCGCTGGTTTTGTTTGGAGACCTCCTACCAACAGGAAACTATTCAGCCCACCTTATCGGTGATGTTTTAAGGTTTAACGTTTTAGCAGCATTAAACCTTACAAAGTCTGAAACAGTAGCAATAGCAAAAATGTTTAACCATCCTGGAACAAGTTTTACCTACGGCTGTCCAATGTTACGTGAAATCCATAAAAAACATCCACATTTAACCTATCCATCCATCCAAAGGGTTTTAAGGGAAACTAGGGCTGGAATACTTGAACCAAGCCAAGCTTTAAAATATGTAAAAAGTATTTTAGGTTGGTTTAAGTTTTTGAAGGAGAAGGGTTAAAAATGGTTATGGATGGAAGAAGCAACAAGGTAATCCTAGTTTCACACTGTATCATCAACTCAAACTCAATATGTATCGGACCTAAAACACCAAGCATATGGCCAGCCATGATTAACGAGGTTGTTGAGGTGCTTATGAGATATAAGGTTGGAATTGTACAGTTGCCATGTCCAGAACAGCTTGTATATGGTTTTGTTAGGGAGGGAATAACAAAAACAGAGATGGATACCGTGGAATATAGAAGTTTTTGTAGGAGGATAGCTGAGGATGCTGCTGAACTTGTCAAAAAATATTTGGAAAACGGGTTTAGGGTTGTTGGTTTTTTGGGTAAGAGGGCAAGCCCAAGCTGTGGGGTAAAAACAACCCAAATAACCTTGGAGGGTAGAAATGTTGAGGTTGAGGGTAAAGGAATTCTTGTTGAAGAGTTGGAAAACGAGTTAAAAAAGAGGGGGATAAACCTTAAACTTATAGATTTTGAAAGAACGGAGGTTGAAAAGTGTTTAAGGGAGCTTGAGGATATGGTTAAGGCTTAACGTTTAAATTTTAGGGTTAACAACCTTAAAATTGTTGCAATGAAGAAAGCTATGCGACGGTCTTCTGACTTTGGATGAGGAGGAAGAGCCGAACAGAGCAACCTTTAACAAGCATACTTCTAAATTTTTTAGGGGAGAATTGGAAAAACCAGACCTACTACTAAAAACTCTTAGGGGAATGGAGCAGATAGTAGCCTCAAGAATTCTTGAAATAGAATCTGGTATTCATGTTCAACCCAAACCACAAAACTTTTCAGGCTTAGTTTTGGTTGGTAACTCAAAAGATAAACATGTGTTGTATAAAAGGATAAAAGAGGAGATACCTGAAGCTGAAAAAGTTTTTTTGGTTGATGCTTATGGTGAGGCTGAGCTAAACAAGATAGTTGATATGGCTAAAAAAGTTGTTTATGGGAGGATAGGTCAAGAAGAAACTTTTGCTGTAAGAACAACCAGACGTGGAACCCATAGTTTTACGAGTATAGATGTAAATGTGGCTGTTGGGGATGCTGTAAGAAAAACAACCCATGCAGAGGTTAACCTAAACTTCCCAGACAAAATTTTATGGGTGGAAATAATAGGAGATTTAGCTGTTTTAAGTTTAACAAGCGGATTAGAAGAACATAAAAAGAAGGCTCCAGATAAAACACCAGTCCTACCAATACTAAAAAAGATGTCTATAGTTCAAATGCCATACCTAGGACCCTTAAAATCCGCTAAAGAGTTTGGTATGAGGATAGGTAGATGTGTTCAAACCTTTGAGGTTGGTGAGCTTATAGTTGGGTTTGTTGGCTGTATAAACGGTTTAGAGCTTCTCTCCTTCCTTCAGGGTGTTAGAGAAGGAATTGAAAGCAGATACAACATCCAAATAAAAAGCTATCAAAGACAGGTGTCTAAGGTTCCTGTATACGTTCAAGACCTTTACCAGCTTGTTAGAGATAGAAGAGGAGAACCAATAATTGTGTTTGAGCCTGAAGGTGAAAAAATAGGGAAGCTTGGAGAAGAACTTGTTAAACTGTTTAAGAGCGGGAAAAGGGTTAATATGCTGGTTGGTTCACGTGAAGGAATACCTTCAGGTGTTTACCGTTTTGCAAACCTTGTTGTTGACCTAACACCAAACATCACAATTTCAACAGATTTTGCAGCATCCTCAGCAATTATTGCATGTTTAACCCTGCTTGAAGAACATGGTTTTTTGGGTTTGGAGGTTAAAAGTTAAAATAAACCAAAAACAACTTTACCTTAACAATAAAAGGGTGGAGGGAAAAAGGTAAAAGTGAAGTTTTGCCCAAAATGTGGGAGTAGACTAAAACTTGTTGGAGACACATTAAAATGTCCTGTTTGTGGTGTTGAAGAAAAACCTGAAAATAAAGTTTTACATGTAACCCCAAAAAACAGGGAGTCAGAGCCAATAATAGTTGTTGGTGAAGAAGCGGAAAAACTTCAAACCATGCCAACAACAAACGTTGAATGTCCAAAATGTGGTAACAGAGAAGCCTACTACTGGTTTGTTCAAACTAGAAGTGCAGATGAACCTACAACCCAATTTTACCGATGCACTAAATGTGGAACAACATGGAGATACTATGCTTAACCCCTTGAAAAAGGCGTATTTTTAGGTCAAAAAATAAAATTCAGTTTTAAACTTTAAGGGTAAAACAACACCTTTTTTAACTTCAAAATTTGAAAACAACTTATATTTTAGAAGTTTCCAGTTTAAACTAGAAAAACAGTTTTAAAGCAAACAAAAATGTTTCCGCCAAACGTTATACTTGTTCGAAGCTGTTTGATAGATTATCTTAGTGGTAAAAATGTTAGTCTTGAAAATGTTTTTGGCACAATTAAAAGGGTGGTTTACTCTAAACAGTTAACGGTTGAAGAAACCCTAAAGGTTATTGAGAAGATAGAAGAAGACCCATTATGTCTCCCCCATATTCCAAGAATTGAGAGGAGAAGAAGACTTTCAAAACTAAAAAAGCTTTTGGAGAACCTAAACGACCTAGAAAAGTCTTCCGAGTTTTAGGGTGGTTTAACGGTTTTTATAAGGTTTGGGGAAAGCTTATAGATAAACCCCCATTCAAGAAGCTTTTTTAAAGCCTTATTAAACTCTTTTTCTGAAACCCCACATCTTTGAAGAGCATTTTTAAGCTTGTCAAGCCTAACATAGTCGTTTTCTTTAACGCTTAAAAGCTCTGTAGCATCCAAAATTTTTCTAAAAACTTCAGGTTTTAAGCCGTCAGTTCTTTTTTCAATTTCTTTTTTTAAGATTTCTGGGAGATTATGTTTTTCTTTTAAATGTTTGTTAAGCTCAACTTTTATGATGGTTGGTTTAACCCTCCTAAGTCTTATGAAGCCTTGAAGTTTTAGGCTTTTTAGGGTGTTTATGAAGAGGCTTCTACCTATAAAGCCATACTTTAGGGTTTCCTCCTCAAACCTAACTAAAACATCATCTATTTTTTCGCTTCCCTTTTCACCTAAGCATTTTAAAAGAATTATTTCACAGATTGATAAGGCGGTAATACCTTCTTTAAGAGTCCATAGGTGAAGTCTACACAAGCCTTATACACCAAATTTAACGAAAGCTAAAACCTATTTAACATGAGAGAACAGTAAAAGTGAAACTGCAGCCTTATAAGTCTAATATAAATGTTTGATTGAATACTTTTACTTGAAAACCTTCAGAAGCCAACAAAACTTTTACATAATCCTCAAAAACAACATACCAAAATTTTTGCTTATTTAATAGGTTTAGATTCATAAAAGGTAAACGTGTAACAGCAAAAAAATAAAATGGCTTACAAAAATGGTGTATACGAGAAGCCTAACCCAAACCCTAAAAATGCTTACAAACATTGAGGTTAGAGAAAACTATAGATGTTGGAGATGTGGTGCAAGACTAGACTATAAAGAAAAAAAGTTTTACTGTCCAAAATGTAAAAAGGTAAGAAAATATGTAAACAAGAATTTTATGGAAGCAGTTAAAGAAATGGAGGAATAAACCAACCATACCAGTTGTCTACCGTATTTTTCGGTTTAATGTAGGTATACCTTTAATAGTGGCAAAAGTATCAATATCTTTATCTTAAGCCTAAATTAACGTATAGGTTGGAAGATACTACCCAAAATTTAGAGGTTTAGGTTATGGTTGAGGTTCCACTAAAAAGAGTTAACGATTACACATGGGAAATCCCAAAATATAGAGCAGATATGAGAGTTCATGGAACAGTCTACGCAGACGACTTCCTACTAGAAAAAATGAAAACCGACAGAACCCTTGAACAATGTGCAAACGTTGCAACCCTACCAGGAATCTATAAACATGCAATAACAATGCCTGACGGACATGAAGGATACGGTTTCCCAATAGGTGGAGTTGCAGCAACAGACTACGATGAGGGTGTAATTAGTCCTGGTGGGGTAGGATACGATATAAACTGTGGGGTACGTCTGCTTAGAAGCAACCTTAAAGATTCTGATGTAAAACCTAAGCTTGCTGAGCTTTTAGAGGTTATTTTTAGGCTTGTACCCTCAGGTCTTGGAAGTAAAGGTAAGATTAGGCTTTCACCAAACGAGCTTGACAAACCTCTTGTTGAAGGTGTTAACTGGGCTATAAGTAGAGGTTATGGCTGGTCTGAGGATGCTGAAGTGTGTGAGGAAAACGGATGTATGAAGGAGGCTGACCCTTCAAAGGTTTCTGGAACAGCTAAAAGTAGGGGTGCACCCCAGTTTGGTTCGCTTGGAAGTGGAAACCATTTCCTTGAAATTCAACGTGTAGACAAGATTTATGATCCTAAGGCTGCAAAAGCTTTTGGGATTACTGAGGAGGGGCAGGTTACCGTTATGATTCATACTGGTTCACGTGGTTTTGGTCATCAGGTATGTTCAGACTATCTACGTGTGATGGAAAGGGCTGTTAAAAAATATGGGATTAGGATTCCTGATAGGGAGCTTGCATGCACCTATGGTAAGTCTCCTGAGGCTGAAGACTATTTTAAGGCTATGGCTACCGCTGTAAACTATGCTTTTACCAATAGACAATGTATAACCCACTGGGTTAGGGAGGCTTTTGAAAAGGTTTTCGGTCAGTCTGCAGATAAGCTTGGTTTAGAGCTTGTTTACGATGTTGCCCATAACATATGTAAGGTGGAGGAGCATATTGTTGATGAAACTGGGAAGGTTAGAAAGGTTTGGGTTCACCGTAAGGGTGCAACAAGAGCTTTTCCAGCAGGACATAGGGATATACCTAAAAAGTATAGGGAGATAGGTCAACCAGTTCTTATTGCTGGAACCATGGGAACAAGCTCATGGGTTCTTTTGGGTAATAGGAAGGCTATGGAGCTTAGTTTTGGCTCAACAGCTCATGGTGCTGGAAGGTTTATGAGTAGGGCTGCAGCAACAAGAAGGTTTGGTGGTCATGAGGTTAAAAGAAAGCTTGAGAGTAGGGGTATTCTTGTTAGGGCTGCAAGTATGACTGTTATTGCTGAGGAGGCTCCTGAAGCCTACAAGGATGTTGATAGGGTTGCTGAGGTTTCTCATAGGGTTGGGATAGCAACAAAGGTTGTTAGGTTAACACCTTTAGGGGTTGTAAAGGGTTAAGGTTGTCGCTTGAAGAAGAATTTAAAAAGCTTTCAAAAGAGGAGATTTTAAAGGTTTTTAGGCTTTTTAACAAAAACTGGATGACTGTTGATAGTTTATGGTTTTCCACTGTTGAGGATATGTTTGGTGTTGAGGCTGCAAAAAAGGTTAACCTAAAAGTTTCTGAGGCTATGGCTCCTAGGATGGCTAAAAGAACAATGGAAACCTTTGGTTTAAAAGGGGATAAAATTCAGGATTTAGCTAAAGCTTTAAAGTTTATTGTTTGGGCTTCAATCCAAAAAATAGAGTTTGAGGAGTTTTCAAAGGACAGTTTTATAATGCGTGTGGTTGACTGTATACCTCAAAAAACAAGGATAAAAAATGGGAAGGAAGAGTTTCCATGTAAACCTATGGGGTTAGCCTTTTTAACAAACTTTGCTAAAACTGTTAATCCAAAGTTTAAGGTTGAATGTTTAAGGTGTCCTCCTGACCCTCACCCAGAAAACGTTTGGTGTGAATGGAAGTTTTATGTTGAGGCTGAACAAAAATGAGTATTAGGCTTGAAGGTTTATGTGAAAAATGTGTAAACGAAAAGTGTAGAAGATGGATAATTAGAAACATGGATGGGATAAAAGGAAAACTTGTTGTTGAAGAATGTGAATTTTTTGTTCCTGAGAAAAAAGAAAAACAAGATAGTGATTAAAAGGGTTTGAAGCTAAGCCTATCAAACTGGATTTTTTACCGTTATCCCCTAGATAAAAATATTCAGCTAGTTAAAAGTTTAGGCTTTAAAAATCTTGAATTTAACCTTATATGTGTAAAGGATAGGGCAAAAGAGTCTGTGGATGAGGCTAAAAAACTTATTTCAAGTTTTGGGTTAAACTGTTTAACCGTTCACTCAGCAGGCTTATACGCCAAAAACAGTAGAGAAGTGGAAAAAGCAGTTTTTTACGGTAAAACCTCCATAGATTTTGCCTATAAGCTTTCAGCCCCAATCCTTGTTGTCCACTCCTACGTTTCCAGAAAGGTTTCAGCAGAATTAAGAGGAAAATTTTTAAGCCAAATCTTTTCTAGGCTAAAAAACTATGCTAACAGGTTAAACGTTAAACTAGCCCTAGAAAACCTTTCTCTAGACTCTAAAGGTTTTGGGAGAAGTGTCTCTGAGGTTAAAGAGGTTTTAAATGTTATAGGTGTTGAAGATATAGGGTTAACCCTAGATTTTTGCCACAGCCAAGAAACAGGTGAAACATTCAAATTCTTGGATGAGTTTAAGGGTAAAATATTAAACATCCATTTAAGCAACAATTCACACAAAACTTTCACCAGAAAAACCAAAAAACTAGAAGATTTTCTTAAAAAGCTTTTAGAAGCCAACTATAGTGGACCTTTAACCTTAGAGTTAAAACCAAAATGTAGATTTAAAAACGTTTTAAAAACAAGGATGGTTGTGGAGGGAATTTTAAAGAGTTTAGGTTGTTTTGCTTTTTAGGTTAAGGTAGGAAATTAACCCTCCACTTCTAAAGATTTTTAGGAGGAAGTCTGGGAAAGGCTTAAAGTTTAAAACCTCGTTTTTTGTCAGGTTTTTTATTATCCCTTTTTCCATGTCTATTTGAAGCCTATCCCCCTCATCAGTTTTTGAGTGTATACCTTTACATTCAATTATTGGCAGCCCTATGTTTATAGCGTTACGGAAAAATATCCTTGCAAAAGACTCCGCCAAAACACATTTACAACCAGCATATTTTAGGCTTTGAGGTGCATGCTCCCTACTTGAACCACAACCAAAATTTTTTCCAGCAACAACCAAACCATAATCCCTAATCTTTCTTGGAAACTCTGGGTCTAAACCCTCCATAGCATGTTCAGCCATTTTTTCAGGCTGAGTAAAAACAAGGTATTTTCCAGGATAGATAACATCCGTGTTTATGTTGTCACCATACTTTAAAACCCTACCCTCAACAACAGTTAAAACCAAACATTTCACCCCACTACATAAACTTCTTTGGGTTTGTTATTTTTCCTGTTAAGGCTGAGGCTGCAACCGTTGCTGGAGAAGCCAAATAAACCTTAGATTTTGGGCTTCCCATCCTACCAACAAAATTTCTGTTTGTTGAACTTATACAAACTTCACCATCAGCCAACAAACCAAAATGTCCACCCAAACACGGACCACAGGTTGCAGGTCCTATATAGGCTCCAGCCCTAACAAAAACCTCAAACAAACCCTCTTTTAAGGCTTGCAAATATATTTCTTGGGAGGCTGGTATAACTATCAATCTAACCCCATCCTTAACCTTTCTCCCCTCCAAAATTTTTGCTGCAACCCTTAAATCTTCAATCCTACCGTTTGTACATGAACCTATAAACGCTTGGTCTATCTCAACATCACCAACCTCATCAACAGGTTTCACGTTGCTAACACTATGGGGACATGCAACTTGAGGCTCTAAATCCTCAACGTTTAAAGAAAGCTCCTCCTCGTATTTTGCATCTTGGTCGCTATAAACTGGTGTAAAAGATTCTTTAACTCTACCCTTAAGATACTCTATGGTTTTTTCGTCAGGCTCAATTATTCCTGTTTTAGCTCCAGCCTCAACAACCATGTTACATAGGGTTAACCTACCCTCAACACCCATTTTTTTGATGGTTGAACCTGTAAACTCTAAACCCATATAGATAGCTCCATCCTCACCAATCAAACCTACAACATGAAGAATTAGGTCTTTAGGGAAAACATAGGGTTTAAGGTTTCCCTCAACATTAATCCTCATAACCTCAGGAACCTTAAACCATAGGCTTCCAGTTGAAAAAACAGCAGCAGCATCTGTTGAACCTATTCCTGTTGCAAATGCACCTAAGGCTCCATAGGTGCATGTGTGAGAATCAGCACCAACCACAACAACACCAGGTTTAACATGACCCTTTTCAACCATAACCTGATGGCATATTCCACCTCTACCAACATCATAAAAGTTTTTTATCCCATATTCAGCTGCAAACCTTCTAAGCCTCTTATGAAGCTCAGCAGAGTGAACACTGTCAGCAGGAATTTGGTGGTCAAGAACTATAACAATCCTGTTTTTATCCCAAACCTTTTTTTCTTTAAGTTTTTCAAAGGCGTCTAAGGCAAGTGGTCCTGTTAGGTCGTTAACCATAACCATGCCAACTTTAGCCTCAACAAACTCACCGGACTCAACATATTCTTTCCCGGAAGCCTTAGCCAAAATCTTTTTTGTGACTGGAAGACCCTTACCTGACAGTTTCACCTCACCCAAAAACTAAAAAATTTATGGAAAATATTTTGTAGAGGAGAAAAATTTTTGTAGGCTATTTTTCAAGTCCAGACATTTTTCTTATAACTTTACCTGTAGTTTCAAGTGAATGTTTCTGGGTTTCTTCTAACCATTTTTGAAGGTTTTTTCTTCCACTTTTATATTCTTCAAGCCATGTTTTTGTGAAGCTTCCATCCTTAACCTTTTTAGCAGTCATCCTCATATTTTCTTTTACATGGTCATCAACAATTTTTGAACCCATTAAAAGACCTCCAAACCTTGCTGTTTCTGAAACTGTGGAAAGCATTTTTGTTAAACCTCCCTCATAGATTAGGTCTACAATAAGTTTTAACTCGTTACAAGCCTCAAAGTAGGCTAACTCAGGAGGGTAACCTTCCTCAACCAAAACCTCAAAACCCTTTTTTATAAGCTCCATCACACCACCAACCAACACACACTGTTCACCTATAAGGTCGCTTTCAGTCTCATCCTTAAAGGTTGTTTTAATTACACCAGCCTTAGTACAGCCTAAAGCTTTAGCGAACTCTAAGGCTAAAGCCTCACATTTCCCTGTATAGTCTTGGTGGACGGCTATTAGGGCTGGTGTTCCAAAACCGTTAAGGTAGGTTTCTCTAACCTTGCTTCCCGGAGATTTTGGTGCAACCATAAAAACATCAACGTTTGACGGTGGAACAATTAAACCATAGTGGATGTTAAAGCCGTGGGAAAAACCTAAAGTTTTACCTTCTCCCATGTATGGGTGAATCTCGTTTTTATAGATTTCAGGTTGAACCATGTCTGGGATTAGAATATGGATTATGTCAGCCTTTTTTGAGGCTTCAGAAATTTCTAAAACCTCAAACCCATCTTGTTTAGCAAGATTCCATGAGGAGCCTCCAGGTCTAAGACCAACTATAACTTTTATTCCAGAGTCTCTTAGGTTTTGCGCTTGAGCTTTCCCTTGGCTACCATAACCTATAACAGCCACAACCTTATCTTTTAGATAGTTTGTTGTAACATCCTCATCATAATAAACTTTTACCATAAACATTTACCTCCAACCTATACTGATTCTGTACCTCTTGCCAAAGCAACTATACCTGTTCTAGCAACCTCCCTTATTCCTAATCCTTTAGTTAACTCTAAAAAGGCATTTATTTTTTTGGGGTCACCTGTAACCTCAACAGTCATGGTTTTAGGTGAAACATCAACAATTCTTCCACGAAAAATTCTTACATAGTGGGTTAGGTCTGTTCTGGTTTTACTATCCTCAGCATTTATTTTTATGAGTGCAAGCTCTCTTAAAACAGAGTTTTCAAGGTTTAAACGTTTAACCTTAATAACCTCAACAAGCTTATGAAGGTTTCTCGCAACAAGCTCAACAGTTTTTTCATCACCCCTAACAATTAAAGTCATTCTTGCAAGACTACCATCGTTTAAAGGTCCAACAGAAAGACTTTCAATGTTAAAACCTCTTCTACGAATCATGTTTGTAACACGGAAAAGAACACCAGGCTTATTTTCAACTATGGTTGCAATAATATGGTTTTGGCTATTCTGACTCAAAACCATGTCCCCCAAACATTTTTCTGTTTAGGTTTTAGGCTAATATTTAAGCCTTAATAAGTCTAAGAGGTTAACCCTTATACTTTAAGATTGCTGCAACACCACCAAAAGAATTTAAAAGCATTTCCCCCTCCTCATGAGAAGAAGAAATCATTTCAACATTAACGTTTAGTTTTTCAGCAAGCTCTGTGAAAAAGTCTATAAGAGGTTTTCTATCCACAATGTTTAACCCTTGGTTTCCACATTTAGGACACTGTCTCTTAGACAAATCAAACTCAAACTTTACAAGGTCTGCTGGCTTCATGGTTAGGTTTTCACTGTATCCGCAGTTTGAACATTTAACAGAGATAAGCATAAGGTCTAAATCTTCAGATAGAAGAAGTGTTTTAACGTTTCCAGCCTCAAGACTTTTTTTAACCTCGTCAAAACCATAAACAGCTAAACCATCCTTCCCAACCTCTGCAAGAAACTGTTGAATAATGTTTTTTTCTTCAACATACCTAACATCCTTTAAAATTTCAGAAGACCTTCTAACAATCTCTTTAACACCCTGCTCATCAACATAGGAGGTGTCAACAACAGCAAGAATCTTATTTTTTAAAGTATAATGTAGATAGTCTCCATCAACAAAATATTGTTTTGAGGGTCCAGGACCACCAATAATTAAGCCTTTAAGGTCTGGGATTCCTAGAAAAATTTGGTTTGCATAGTTTGCAACACGTTTATAGTATTCGTTGATTTCAGCCTCCCTTAAACGTTCAAACCTTCTAGCTGACTGACCTCCAGCCCTATGTTTACTTGAAATTCCTGAGGTTATTGATTTTACGATTTCTAGGTGTCTACCTTTAAGGGTTGCAAAGGTTGCCCCACTATTATCCATGACAAGAATACCGTAGGTTTCTTTTTCTTTAAACATGTCTAACAGAGGTTCAACATGAAAACGTGAGTTACAACGGTATAGGTAGATGTCTAAGGGTCTTGGTGGAATAACAACATAAATCTCCATTTTTTCTGAGCCTGGAGGACCATAAGGTATAGCTCCACAAAAAACAGCTAAACCTGTTGGTGGTGTTTCCCTAAAAAGTTTTAACTTTTGAATAACCTTTTCAATAGCATCTTGAACATTGTGTCTTGTTGTTCTTGACTTAATGTTTGAGGCTGTCCCATATTCTGGCGTAGGGTGTTTAAAACCTCGCTTAACTGTCTTCCAGCTGGAATATAGAGTGTTATAAGTTCTGTATGTCTCCCCTTTTTTGAGGCTAGCTCCTCAAGTAGCCTTTTCATCCTAAAAAGTTCAACTGACGTATATTTTGCTTCTTCTTTCCCGTTCAGCTGGACTCCTCCAACATTTTTTGGTTAGGCTTCCTTTTAAGCTTCTATAGGCTTAAACATAAACTTTTAAGGTTAAATTGTTACATTTAAACTTAAACTTTCTAAGGGAAAGATAAAAGTTTAAGGGTTTGGTTTGGTTGAAGGTTGTTTTTAAGCTTGGGAAATTCCTTTTCCCACTTAAAATTCAGACGGAAAAACTTAAAGACTATGTAAAAATGTTTGAGGAGATGTTTAAGGAGGGAAAAAAACTTTTAATTGTTACTGGTGGAGGGGAGGTTGCAAGAGAATATATTAGGGTGGCTAGAGAATATGGCTTAGATGAGGCTACATGTGACCAGCTTGGAATTGAAGTTTCAAGGTTAAACGCCTACCTTCTACTTTCAATGCTTGGGGAAAACGCCTACCCAGAGGTTCCAAAAAGCCTTAGGGAAGTTAAACGTTTTTTCCACCACGGTAAAATTGTTGTTTGTGGCGGTTTAACCCCCGGACATTCAACAACAGCTGTTGGTGCTTTGGCTGCTGAGGTTATAAGGGCTGACTGTTATGTGATAGCCACAGATGTTGATGGAATATATACTAGGGATCCAAAAATCTATAAGGATGCTGAAAAACTTGAGGTTGTGGATACTTCTGAAGTTTTTAAGATGGCTTCTCAGGGTAGGTTTTGGGCTGGAACCTATGAGCTTGACCCTCTAGCAATAAAGGTTATAGAGAGGTCTAAGATTCCAACCTATTTTATAGATGGGAGGAAAACCGAAAACCTAAAAAAGGTTTTAGCTGGAGAAAAAATAGGAACCTACATTAAACCTAAACAGTAAGGTTTGGGGAGTATAAGGGTGAAGCTTGAAAAAATCTTTGGGAGCAGGATGCAGACAAGACTTGTTGAATATATGCTTCAAAACCCTGGGAAAGTCTTTAATCAGGCTGGTTTAGCCAGATTTTTAGATTGTTCTCCCTCAACAATAGCTAGACTGATAGAACCTTTGGTTGAAGAGGGAATATTGTTGTATGAGCAGATTTCAGGTCAGATGAAAATTTTGGCTTTAAACCTTGAATCTGAGAAGGTTAAAGTTTTGGTAGAGTTTTATGAGAAGATTAGAAAAATGTAGTTTTGGTTGGTGGTTTAGATGGTTAAATGTCAGGTGTGTGGTAAAGAGTTAGACTTACCCTACGTATGTAAATATTGTGGGAAAACTTTTTGTGTTGAACATAGACTCCCAGAAAAACACAACTGTGAAAGGCTTACTGAGCTAAGAAAACCTTTTATCATAAAACCTAAACCAGAAACAGTTTTTATGCCACAAACCCTAGAAAAACCAAAAACTAGGATTTATATTAAAAGAAAACCTAGGTTAAGGGTAAGTGGACTTGAAATTAGGCATTTACTTTTGGCTTGGATAGTTTTAGGTTTTTGTTTTTCAATACGTTGGCTTTTCGGCTACCCAAAACTTTTTCCCCTCATGTTTATGGTTTACCTGTTAGCTGTTGGCTCCGGTTTTGTTTTTCATGAGTTAGCCCATAAGTTTACAGCTTTAAGGTTTGGATGTTGGGCTGAGTTTAGGATGTGGAGTTGGGGGCTTATTATGGCTTTACTTTTTGCTTTAATGTCTGGTGGAAGCATAGTTTTTGCTGCACCTGGAGCAGTCTATATTATGCCAAGACATGTTTTAGGCTGGGAGATTGGTAGGAGGGAAAATGGGATTATAGCCCTTATGGGTCCTTTGGCAAACCTTATTTTGGTTTTCCCCTTCTACCTTATCTGGCAAAACTATCTTGGAATTATTGGTCTTATTGGGGAGACAGGTTTTTATGTTAATCTTTGGCTTGCAGCATTTAACCTAATACCTTTTATGGGTTTGGATGGAAGCAAAGTTTTTTCATGGAGTTTGGCTGTTTGGGGTTTAGTTACAATACCAACATGGATTTACACTATATACGTATTCTTTGTCTAGGTTTTAGCTGTAGGCTATATAAAGTATTTAGGTAAAGCATAAATCCAACCTCCCAAGCTAGGATAAAGTAATACTATATGTGTGGGGTATCTAATTGTGAAACGTGTTGTTATTGCTGGATGTGGAATTGCAGGTTTAGAGGCTGCTCTTAACCTATATAAAATGTTGGGAAACAAGGTTGAAATTATAGGTGTGGATAAAAACAGGTTTTTCAGTTTTCTCCCATACCTACACAGAGTTGCCTCACTAACACTTAAAGAAGAGAAAATTATAGTTTCACTTAAAGACTTTTTTAACAACCTAAGGTCAGAGTTTTTTAGAGAGGAAGTAGTAGAAATTAAGCCTGAAGAAAACAAGATTGTTACAACAAAACAAACAATAGACTACGACTACCTTATAATCTCCCTAGGATGTAAAACAAACTTTTACGGTATACCTGGAGCAGAAGAAAACTGTTTTGATTTTAGAGATGCTGAAGATGCTGTGAGGCTTTCAGAACACATAGCAAAAATGTTTTTCTACGCGAAAAAAACGGATAGTAAAGAAAAAAGGAGGCAGATGCTTAGGTTTACGGTTTGTGGTGCAGGAGCCACAGGAATTGAGCTTGTTACAGAACTAAAACAATATATCCAATACCTATGCAAAAAATATGGGATAGAAAAATCTGAGACTGAGCTTGTTTTGGTTGAAGCTATGCCTAACGTTTTGCCAGGATTACCTGAAGAACTTTCAAAAAAGGTTGTTGGTTATACTGAGAATTCTCTTAAAAGGCTTGGTGTCAAATTGATTTGTAATTCTCCTGTTGTTGAGGTTGGAAAAGATTTTGTTAAGCTAAAAGATGAAAAGTTTTTGTATACAAATACTGTGGTTTGGTGTGGTGGACTTAAAACCCATACACTAATAAAAAATTCTGGTTTAAAAACTGATAGAAGAGGATACTTGGAGGTAAACCCCTATCTTCAATCATCGTTTAAAGAAGAGTTTTTAGAAAACGTTTATTGTGCTGGTGATGTTTTAACCTTCATAGATAAAAAAACAGGAAAACCTCTTATGAAGATTGGAAGACATGCTGTAGACCAAGGTAAAACCTCAGCCAAAAACATCTATGCCAACGTCACAGGGAAAAGGATGGTTGAATATGTTCCAAGAACAGAGGCAACAGTAATAAGCCTAGGAAGAAGTGATGCTATAGGATTTTACGGTAACCGTGTTTTTAAGGGTAAAATAGCGCTTTGGCTAAAATATTGGATTGAAGATGGATACCTAAAAAGGTATAAAACCTAGCCTTTAACCCTCACCATAAATCCTTTTATGCTCCCTCATTATACAGGTGTCCATAATAACGGTTATTCCAGCCTTTTCCGCTTCTCTAGCTGCATTCTCGTTTACTATTCCAAGCTGCATCCAAATTACGTATGGCTTCCCGTATTTTTCCCTTAACCTAATACTCTGCTTTACTATTGATTCAACCTCTTCTGGAGGTCTAAAAATGTTAACGATTTCCAAGGAGTTTTTTAAGGCTTTCTGGTAGGCTTTCCAAGTCTTTATAAGATTTTTCACCTAAAACTTCTTCGATTGTTGGGTTTACTGGGATTATTTTATATCCTTGATGTTTTTAAGGTATTCCGCAACAACATAGCTTTGTTTTTCAGGGTTTTTTGATAAACCAACAATAGCAATATTTCTGTAGGAGGAGAGAATTTGTTTTGTATCCATGTTTAACACCCAATCAAAGGTTTACTAGGGAAAACAAGCTGATAGTTAGGCTATTATAACTTTTTGTTTTTTGTGTATATAGACAGTTTTATATGTCCACCTAAAACAAAAAGAATATTTAGACTGAACACACTAACAATGTATTAAGCAAGCTTAGAAAAGACTGTCAGAAAACAATAAGCATAACCTTTGTTTTCTTCGCTAACCTTTAACAAAAGTTTTGTTGCTGGTTGAGGTGGAAAGGGTGCGTGTAGAGATACCTCTATACACGGAGAGGTTTGGCTCCGTTATGATACACGATGTTCAAAGAATCTTGGAGTTGGATTCTGGTAAAAGAGAGGCTGCAGAGGAAAATATTACAACCATCCATAAGATTGAGAGGGATGAAATAGAGAAGGTTGAGGATAGGCTTGCGATAGTTATCCCTGTTAAAGAGGAAAAACTAAAACTTTTAGAGGGGGTTTTAAGCGGAATCCCACATGACTGTGTTGTTATAGTTGTTTCTAACAGTCAAAGAAGCCCCATCAACAGGTTTAAGATGGAGGTTGACACTCTAGCCAGATTTTACAGGTTTACCCGCCGTAAAATGCTTGTTATCCACCAGAAAGACCCAGCCTTAGCCTTAGCCTTCCATGAGACAGGATATTTAGACATTCTAGATGGAGAAGAAAAACTTGTGAGGGATGGGAAGGCTGAAGCTATGATTATAGGGATAATGTTAGCCAAAACCGTTAGTAAAGATTTTGTTGGTTTTATTGATGCTGACAACTATATTCCAGGAGCAGTAAACGAATACGTAAAAAATTTTGCGGCTGGATTTTGTATGGCTGAATCACCCTACGTTATGGTTAGAAACTCATGGAAGTATAAGCCAAAAGTCTACGATAGAGGATTATACTTTAAAAAGTGGGGGAGGATTTCAGAAACCACAAACAAGTATCTAAACCTAATAATCTCAAACCATACAGGGTTTGAAACAGAAATTATAAAAACAGGGAATGCTGGTGAACATGCTATGAGCATCCAGCTTGCAGACATCCTTAAATATTCTTCTGGTTTTTCCGCAGAACCTTTTGAGCTATTATACATTTTGGAGGAGTTTGGAGGTTTAAAGCCTACAAGCCACCCAGAGGTTATTGAAAGAGGAGTTGAAATCTTCCAGATAGAAACTAGAAACCCCCATTTCCATGAAGATAAGGGAGAAAAACATCTTAAGGAAATGTTGCTTATGTCTCTTTCAGTAATCTACCATAGCCCATTATGCGACCAAAACCTTAAATCAACCATACTTAACGAGCTTTCCTCCCAAAACATTCTAGATAAAAATTTGCAACCTCCAAAACCTCCAACAATGTCTTCACCAAAATCTATCAACATTCAAACGTTTACTAAAAGGTTGGAGGAAGCAAAAACTTTTACAGTTTTTGGGTAGGATAAAACTTTGGGTTTAATCGTATTTGATTTGGATGGAACACTAATTAAGGAAAGAACAATATTTGCTATAGCTAAAAAATACGGTTTTCTCGAGGAAGTTGTTAAGGTTATAGAAGGCCCCATCAAAAACTATATGAAATCAAAAATAATTGCAGGTTTTCTTAAAGGTTTAACGGTAAACGAATTTTTAGATATAATCAAAAAAATTCCACTTATGGATGGAGCTGAAGAAGTCTCTAAAACCCTAAAAGATAAGGGGTATAAGCTTGGGATAATTAGTGACGGTTACACCCTTGTAACAGAATATTTTAAGGAAAAACTTGGATTCGATTTTTCTGTTGCAAACAGGCTGGAGGTTAAAAACGGTATTCTAACAGGTAAAATCTATATGCCTATGGGTTGGCTTGAAACCAGATGCTTCTGTAAACAGTCAGTTTGTAAAAGAGCACACCTACGTATCTATGCAAAAAAATATGGTGTTTCTGTTAAGGATTGTGTTGCTGTTGGGGATGGACCAGCAGACCTATGTATGCTTGATGAGGCTGGGCTGGGTATTGCTTTCAACCCCAAAACACCAGAACTCCTAAAATATGCAAAAATGGTTATTGATAAGGAGGATTTAAGAGAAATTTTAAGCTATCTTTAGCCTAGCCTAACAACCACCCTACTCCTTCTTTTCAACCCTAACCCCAAGCTTCTCCAACTCATCAAGCAAAACATCAACAATCTGCTTAACTTTTTCCCAATGTTTTCTGTTTGCAATACTTAGCTTTTGTTTACGTGACCATTTATCCTGACCCCTCTTTTTCTTCCACCTATAAACAGCAACCTCCCTACGGTTAAACCTCTCAGTTAAAAGAGCAGCCATCCACCATGTTGGCGTCTTATAGATGGTTTCACCCCTAATAACCTTAACACCCTCAACAACAGGATAAACCTCTCCAACCTCCTCAACCGTAACATCAGCCACACCAGCCTCCCTAAGCTTATCAGCAAAACTTTTAGCCTCCTCAAGACTTGTAAACGTTACAGGTTTTATCTTCTCACCCTTAACAACAAACCTACCACTGCCAGCATCCAACAACCCCCACCCCCAACAACGTTTAAACGGTCAGACCCGCAGTTTCAATTCATCTCCTCCATAAGGACATCTAATACACCAGGGGTCATCATCCCAAAAATTTACCAATAACAAACCCATATTTAAACAATAATTTTTGAAAACTATTCTCGCATGGTTTTTAGGCAGTAGGGAACTAAAGTAAAAAGAATAAGCACCAGAACAAGTAAAAACAAAATTTCACGTAAACCAATCCCAACAAACAGCATACAAAAAAATTACCATGTTAAACTAAATAAAATTTGCTGATTTATTGGTGGGGTGGGAGGGATTCGAACCCTCGACCTCCGCGTCCCGAGCGCGGAATCGTAGACCATGCTGGACCACCACCCCCATAAATATAGAACACACAATTTAAATAAGGTCTTTCACC
>Ga0180301_10001110_pt1 | contig 21025 bp, 23 predicted proteins | sample GuaBasSediGuay16_FD_121797 | JGI IMG/M metagenome (GOLD analysis project Ga0180301, IMG submission 121797) | Subseafloor sediment microbial communities from Guaymas Basin, Gulf of California, Mexico - Guay16, Core 4569-2, 12-15 cm | ecosystem: Environmental > Aquatic > Marine > Hydrothermal...
ATTTAGCGTGATTTAGTGCTTTCTGTAGCATTAAGTAAGTTATGTCGTAATTAAATTCAGCAACCACTATACCTAATCTGACCTCACCACTCAATAAGAGCACCACTAGTTAGAGTAATCTCAAGATTTAAACTCTATAGCTTTAACAAGTAGATCTTAGCTAGTAAGCCTCCATGCGTAACCCAGAAGCTCTTAATTACCTCAATACCTACATCTCTTACTGCTTTATCCATAGCCTTATGAGCAGCAGTTATCAGTGATAGGTAAGAGCCACCGAATAATTCCTTAATTACCCTTAAGAAGTCCCTATAGAACATCGGTATCTTCCTAGGATTATGAAATCTCATACCATAGGGCGGATTTAGGGCTATATGCTTAACGTTACTTATATCCACATCCTTATACGTTCTTGTAAGTGTGGAGTCTCCCACAATGAATTTAATTGAATCATGGACGCCGCCAAATAAGGCATTCAATTTAGCACCCTCAATATGTTTACTACTGACATCTATGCAGTAAGCAAGCTCATTACTTAATCTTATATCACTTAATGCTTTAAGTAGTACCTCCTCCTCTCTGGATCTATCATATATCTTAAGCTTCCTATATGCAAAGTCCTGCCTGAAAAGTACTGTTGGATATCTCCTAGCTTTATGTAGTGCCTCAATAACTATAGTGCCACCACCACACATAGGATCCATAAAGTATCTACTGCCATCATATCCCGTGAGTCTTACCAATACACTAGCTAGTGTGGTCTTCAATGCTGCTGGGTGATCGTAAACTCTATACCTTCTCCTATGGAGTGAATCACCTGATGTATTAATGCCCATTATCAACTCGTCATTCCTCACTAATGCGTGGATCTCCACATCAGGATTCTCCAAATTAACCTTCAACCTAGTACCTGTACTCTCTAAGTATGACTTAATAACACCGGAACCAACAACCCTAGCAACATCTATGCTAGTAAAATTATGCTCACCTAATCTCTCGGCTCTAACAGCGAAAGATGATTCTTTCTTTATGAATTCACTATAGTCAATACTACTAGCAAGTTTTTCAATATCATTTAAGTCCTTAAACTTCTCTCTAAGAAGGAGTATGAATAATCTATTGATGGTTTTAAGCATGAAGTTACCTACATAGATGAAATCTAATGACGCATCAAAGAATACCTTACCAACATCTACTTCAACATTAAATACACTAAACTCTCTTAGCTCATCAGCTACGACCTCCTCCACACCTAAGGTTGATGTTACGAAATACCTCATTAGTTAAGATCCCTTAGCATATTTAGCTTAGGTATTTAAATAGAGTATACGCATGCTAAAGTTTTTACTGGCTAGAGTTCCTCAATTTATGGGTTTATGTGATGTATCCTAACTGTAGTGATATTGATGAATTGAGGAAGATAATTGAGGAGAAGACTAAGGAGCTAAGTAAGGAGATAGTTAGGGTTAAGGAGGTAGGTACGACATCTCCTCACGGTATCTACATATATGACCCTAAGAACGATGAGTGGGTACTTGTTCAGAGGGATGGTGATCACTTTAAGCCTTTTATGAACGGCTTCTACGTTATTTACTTCGACAATACTAAGTGTCCTGCTTGTAGAAAGTATGATAAGGACTGGTTCCCATATATTAGAGAGGAGGGGAGGAAGCTACCTGGTTACTGTTTTGTAATTATTTTATGTGAGTGGTTCGCAGGTATGTGTAAGTCTGAAGCCGCCAGTAAGAGTTTCAAGCACTATGATGTACATGCATCACCAACCACACTACTGATTTACTATAAGGATGGTAAGAACATATACCAGGAAAAACATGAGGGTTATTTAACTAGAAATGAGTTAAGAACCATAGTTGGGGACTTCTGTAATAGAGCATTAAAGGCTGAGAGAGGTGAGAAGGTAGAGCCTCCACGTAGGAGGGTTGAGGATGAATTAATAGCGCTCTTAAGAAAACTTTTAGAATTGGGGAGTAAGTCTTGACGGGATTTGATCCATATAAGATTAGGGAGGACTTTCCAGTACTTAGACGTAAGATTAGGGGTAGACCCCTAATATACTTTGACAATGCAGCAACAACTTTGAAGCCGAAGCAGGTTGTTGCCGCAATTGCTAGGTATTATTTATTCTATAGTGCTAATGTACATAGGGGATTTCATACATTAAGTCAGGAGGCGAGTGAAGAGTTTGAGAAAGCTCATGAGGTAATAGCTAAGTTTATTAATGCTAACTCATGGGAGGAGGTAGTATTAACTTATAATTCAACTGAGGCTTTAAACTTGATAGCCTATACCTGGGGTTTGAGAAACATAGGTAAGGATGATGAGATAATACTAACCGTTATGGAGCATCACAGCAATATGCTACCTTGGAGGAATATAGCTAGGCTTGTAGGTGCTAAAGTTAAGTACGTAGACATAAAGGATGACGGAACATTGAATTATGAACAATTAGAGGAAATGATAAGTAAGAGGACTAAGGTTGTTGCTGTCACTATGATGAGTAATGTCTTAGGTACTATTAATGATGTTAAGAGGATTGCTAAGCTCGCTCATGAGGTTGATGCTGTAGTCGTAGCTGATGGCGCTCAAGCAGTTCCTCATATGCCCGTAAATGTTAAGGAACTAGACATAGACTTCTTAGCATTCAGTGGACATAAAATGTTAGGACCAACAGGTACAGGAATACTATGGGGTAGGAGGGAATTACTGGAGAAGCTCGAACCCTTCAAAGCTGGTGGGGATACCATTAAGGATGTAACACTAGAAAGTGTTGTATGGCATGACTTACCGTGGAGGTTTGAAGCGGGTACGCCACATATTGCAGGTATGATAGGTCTTGCAGCAGCTGCTGAATATCTCATGCGTCTAGGTATGGAGAACGTTAGAAGACATGAGGAGGAATTAGTGAAGTATGCCCTAAAGAGGTTTAAGGAGTTAGGTAATGATATAGAAGTTTACGGACCTAGAGATCCAAGTATTAGAGGCGGGGTTATTTCGTTTAACATTAAGGGATTACATCATCATATAGTTGGTAAAGCTCTAGACATGTTCGGTATAGCTGTACGTACGGGTATGCATTGCGCACACCCACTCCATTATAGGCTAGGTCTTAAGGGTACTGTTAGAGCTAGCTTCTACATATACAATGTTAAGGAGGAGATCGATGAACTCATTCACGCCTTATCATTCATAATATCACTTAAGGATAGATTAACCAAGGAACCAGTTGAGGATGTATGTACGGGTGGTTAGAATTTAAAACACTTTAAGCAATAATACTTAGCAAATCTTTTATTTGGAACTTCAACCTATTCTCGGTACTCAATGACATCGTACATATTTCTACTAGGAATTGCTTTAGCATTATATATTGCCTGGTGTATAGGTAGTAATGACGCTGCAAATCCCACTAATACCGCTGTTGGTTCTGGTGCCCTTAAGTTAAACAGAGCTGTACTACTATTCAGTATATTTGCATTCCTTGGTTCAGCCATTCAGGGCTGGATGGTTATTAGGACCTTTGGTAGGGGTATAGCAACCATAAGGAACATATATGATTGCGTTATAGCTTCATTAAGTACTGCTTTATGGATCACACTTGCATCTTATAAGGGTCTACCAATATCCACTACGCATTCATCTGTTGGCGCAGTATTAGGTATAGGTTTAACGTACTTAATCCTAGGATATGGTGGAAGCATAAAATATGATGTATTAGTTAAGATAGTAATGAGTTGGGTAACCTCACCTTTAGGGGCAGTCATTTTAGCATTCCTACTATATAAGGGTTTCTCGGCGTTAGCATGGAGACTTTCTTCTAGAGGTATTAACGTGGATAAAATATTTAGGATACTTGTTATTATAGCTCTAGCTTACTCTGCTTACTCCTTTGGGGCTAATGATGTAGGTAACGCAACCGGTGTTTACGTTGCAGTTATTAATGTTGGTGGTACTGGTAACCAGGTTTTAGATTTAAGAACAGCAATAATGCTAGCAACTCTAGGTGCGGTAGGTATATCAATAGGTGGGTTCACATTAGGTAGGAGAGTGATAAAGACCGTAGCTTACGGTATCACGAGGCTTGACTACATTACAGGTTCAGCGGCTGGTTTAGCTAATGCCTTAGTTGTTTGGGTATTCACTACAATACCTCTGTATGTATGGGGTTGGGGTATGCCTATATCAACAACTCACGCAGCTGTTTCGGCAGTTTTAGGTGTGGGTTTAGCTAAGTATGGATTAAAGGGTGTGAAATGGTCTACATTCATTAGGATAATTATTTCATGGATAGTAACCGTACCTATAACAGCACTAACGTCATTAAGTCTTAGATTATTACTCATAAAGCTCATAGGAGTTTAGAGTAATCAAGGCAATTAAGACTATTTGTTAGGTATAGGTTGTCTACTTTCCCATACCGTAGGTTCATAGAGTATATTGACTGCAAATTCTATGAACGTGGCTTAAGCGTATTAGAAGTCGATGCTAGAGGAACATCCATTACTTGCCCAGTATGCAGCTATATGGATAAGGGTAACAGGGTCGATAAAGAAGAATTTAGGTGCAAGAGATGCGGTTTCACATTCAATGCCCAATATGTTGCTTGCTTGAATCTCTTCTCCCGCTCCAATGACGGCATGGTAGCCATCAGGGGCGGGAGGCCAATCCTCATAACCCGTAAGACCGCCCAAGTGGTGGCGGTCGATGTAGCTCCCGATGAGCCATCGAACCACATGAGATGGCTGAAGGAGAAACTCGTGCCCAAACTAATCATAAGTAACCCAAGCACCATAAGTATCCAAGCTAATGGGTACGGGTAACCACGTAGTTTTAATATATAGCATATACAGTTTATATGTTTAGGGTGAACAACTCTGGATGGTGTTACATGGTCATGGCTTAGTAAGAGAGTCGAGCATGAAGTCATTAAGAAGGCATTAGAACATTTAAGGAGAATAAGTGACGCTGTAAGGGCTGGTTACGAAGTGTTTACAGCCTTTAAGGAGGGTCTGACAGATAAGGTTAAGGAGAATTACTTGAAAGTTCAGAATTATGAGGGAGAGGCTGATAAGATTAAGAGGTCAATAATTAGGGAGTTAAGTAGCGGGTTCATACATCCGATCGATAGGGAGGAATTAATAAGGCTAATCTTAACTAATGATGATATAGCTACATACCTTAAGGCGGCTTCTAAGAGGGCTATACTGGTCGATCCCCGACTTATTGATGATGAAATTAAAGACTATATAATTGAGATGTCCAGGAGAATTGTTGAGTCAGTCAAGAAGCTTGAGGAAGCAGTTCTAACTATAACCTCAAAACCTTCAAAATCGCTGGAGTTAGCCGATGAGGTTGAAAGACTTGAGGAAGAAGTTGACGAGATAAGAATAAAGGCACTAGCTAAGATACTAGAATTCTGCGATAAAACTAAGACATCACTATGCATAATAGCTAAGGATATAGTTGACTCGCTAGAGAACTCTGAAGATAGATGTGAGGATGCAGCCGACGTTATTAGGTCTATAGCTGTCCTTAGAACCTAAATTAAATGAGTAACCTCATGAAGTATACTCATAATTTTATATCTTATAAAATTCAAGACCTATTTAAACTTCGTATTTTATAAAACTTAATTAAGGGAAGGTGAGACCTAATGCCAGTATACTTAAGGAGACATATAATGATGCGTGGTGAGTACGCTAGGTTGCTACTTAGCGGTAAAAAGAGAGCAACAATTAGATTAGGTAAGGTCATACCCAAATATGATGAGGTAATAATACATAGTTGGGGAAGACCCATAGCTAAGGCCAAGATAACTAAGGTAATTTATAAAAAAGTTAGAGAGCTAACTGATGAGGATGCTAGAAAGGACGGATTCTCAAATAAGGAGGAATTAATAAATGAGTTAAAGAATGTCTACGGTAATGTTAAACCCGATGATCTAATAACAATTATTGAATTAGAAGTTATTCAGAAGTTTGACGAGCTAATACCTGAAGATCCGTACCTAGGCTTAAAGCCTGCAGATGTAGGTAGGTTAGCCTTAAGGTACATAAGAAATGAGTTATCAAATGATGAACTAAGGATACTTGAAGAGCTAGCTAAGGGCAAATCTATTAGGATGGTGGCAAAAGAACTTACTGGTTCACCTCTTAACAGAGGTAAGATAAGGAGGGTCCTAAGGAGGGCATTAGCTATATTAATTAAAAAAGGCATATTAAAGGTTGAGGGAAGGAGAAAGCATAATTTATGATTGATGAAGCCCTCGATCACTGAACAACTAAGTAATGATGAGGGCAGGGTTTAACTGACATACTTCTCCAAATGACTCTGCTAAAATTAATTACGTACCTCCGGAAACACTTATCTCCTTCTTTATGCCACCCTTAGAGATTTCGATTATTTTATTACACCTTAACTTCTTTAGGAAATCAGTTAGTTCATTTAACGGTATCTTTATGGTGTATAGGTACCTCTTAGTTCTTGCTTTTACCTTAGCTATACCCTTCTTCTCATCCTTAACAACTCTACACTCAGATGCCTTATCACTTATTTCTATAAATTTGTCCCTATCCTTGAGCTCTATAGGCATGAACCCACCTCCTCAAAACTAGTTTATGAGGTAATTAAATCTTCTTATCCTACTTCATATACACTTCTCTATTAATCCTCGGCAGAAGCGCCATTAATACCGCATAGTATGTTAACTCCTCCCTAAGTACTACGGATTTAGATAAAATCTTTATCAAGCCTCCCTTACTACCTATTCCCTTAGTTCTGAAGTACTTATCAACTACTTCCTCAAGTTCTTTAGCATTACCACTTATGAGCTGCTTAGCGAATGGTGGTGGTATTTGAAACGATGGTGATAACCCATAAGTTACCTGGTTATTCTTATCAGCTATTGCAGCTACTTGAACATCAAAGTATAAGTTACTAACTAACTCAAACATACCAGCTTCAACCCCTATTCCTAAGCTACATTCGTCATGACTTTTTAAGGCGTTTAAAGCTCTATTAGTCGCTCCCTTAACAATTTCACTTAAACCTTTAGGTTGTGGGGGCACACCTGAAGAAACTCTACATGGAATTACTTCGAAATCTGTGAAGAATCTACGCAGAGCTAATTTCACACCTATTAACTTACTCTCATTTGCTGTACCAACACATACGATTAGGTAAGTCATTTATAGCCTCCCGTAAGTTAATACAGATTATCTTTATTATTTATAATTAGCTTAAATTAAATCTCGTCATGTATTAGTTTGATGCTCCTTACTCCTAATACGTTACTAAGTAGTCTACATCTATTATTGACCACGTTATCTAATTTAAAGACTTCATCACCTATTTTATTCCATACTATTTTGATTATGATGTCAATATCGATAAATACGTCTATACTTGCAACTCTGTAATTAATGATATTGGAGAGCGTGTTAGCGAGCTGAAGTATTGCAACACAATCTATGATGTTGTCCTTCAAATAGGGATCTATGTTAATTTCATTCATGAAGCTTTCATCAGTGAAGTTATGATAGTAAGCTATCCAGGCTGATAAGTCCCTAATTAAGTGCCCAAATACTTCAGTCACCTCCATAGAGTCCCTAATTAATTCAAAGGACTTTATATTATGATGTTTAGGATCATACTTAAAACCAACATCATGTAATGCTGAAGAAACTAAGATAGCTATCTCTTCATTCCTAGTTAGACCTATGACATTCTTTAAGGCATTAATTATTAAGGCTGAATACTCGAGAGTTAATGATGCATGAAGTAACCCTTTACCATAATTAAATCTCTTACCAAACACATATATAGCATTAAGGCCTTTATGCGTCAATAACTTAAGCACATAATGGAATACTTTTACACTACTTAATTGATACTTCGAGAAGTATCTAACATCATACACTCTAGTAATTCTCCTTATTGTCTCATCCAAATCGTAACCTTTAAATATGAGATACTGTGCGGCTAATGCTCTTGATCTAGAGAGACCTCTTTTACATTGTATTAATACTTTCTTACCATCCATAACATATGAGATTATTTTCCTAATTATTTCATACGATTTAAGAATAGTATGTGCTAAACCCTCATCTATAGGCTCAAAAATTACTCTTACACCGCTACGTCCAAGCCTATTTATGTCATAAACTAAGTCACTATCTAAAACGATAATTAAGTCAAAAGTATCTACTACATTACTAATATTTTGATTAGTAATCATAGGCGAAATTGCGACATAGTCATCAATAAATTCGTAAGACATTTAATCATCCCTTAAATCCTATACTCTCCATTTTTTAGGATTAGTTAATCCTATTATGCTTAAGGCTAAGCTACTATCACCTAATAATCTAGTTAATAATGAGTATAAACTCTGCTGAGCAATAAATAGAAACTCCCTCCTAACCCTCGATAATCTATCAACAATATCCATAGGAAATAGTACGTCGTTCATAGATGTTATACTTAATAGGTAAGCAACCACTTCATCGAGCATGTATTCACCACGTACACACAGTACTAAAGTCTTATAATGAGTTTCTTAAATTACCTAAGTAATCTAAGTATTGGTGTGTCACATACGTAGTACAGATGGAACTCCATTAAAGTTGAGAATGTCTTATTTAAGGAATTCATTTCTTATGAAGTCTATGAACTCATAGATCCATCTAAAGTAATACCTTGGCTTAGGGCTTATGTTTTGATTAGGATTATTAACTAGTACAGAGATTGAGTTAATTTCATTAGCCGGTTTTACATCATAAACCGTGTCCCCTACTATGATAACATCTTTAGGTCTAAGATTAAGCTTATTTACAGTTCTAATGAATATTTCAGGATTAGGCTTACCCTTAACTACCTCATCACCGCATGTATACACATCAACGTATTGTGCTATTCCTAAGAAGTCCAATATATGGATCATCATATAATTAGGTGTTGATGAAGCTATAGCTACTCTTAAGCCTAATCTTTTAAGTAGTTGTAGTAACTTCACTACTCCAGGATAAAGTATTATCCTCCCTTCCCTTAACTCTCTAAGGAATGCTCTATCCTTTAACCACCTAATTCTAGGAAATTTACTCATTATATTAGGACCAAATAATTTTATCATTATATCCTTACCACTAAGCCCTATTAAAGGTCTTAAATCTTCCTCATCTACGTCCTTAATACCTAAATAATTCAATGCAATTATCCAAGACTTGATATGTGCGTCAACACTATCTATTAATGTCCCGTCCAAGTCAAATATGAAGGCTTTAACACTTTTTAAGTTATCCAAGGATAGACCCGACGTTGAGATCATTAAAGTACTTCCTTTCTTTCCTCTCTAGCTGGCCTTCTTGGCGTTGCCTGCTTAAGTATAGTTAGTACTTTACCCTCAACAGTGTTTGCTAAGCCATCCATGTAGCTTACATCAACTTTAATATTTAGGTAATTGGCTATAACCTCAATAACTCTCTTTGCTGCTCTATAGTCGGTCTCATCAAACTCAACAATAGGTGCCCAGGTCTCACCTAGGACCACTACTCCAGGTATGTTGTATAATGATGCCCAACCAACAATAGCACCATTTATACCTGTTATGACTCCTTCATTAAGTGCTTCAGCACCTAACTTAACGAATTCCTTAACTATTGAATCCTTATTGCCTGCTACGAATACTCTCCTTAAGCTACCTACTTGAGGCACTACAAATGCAGCAGCAGCGATTATTGCCTTAATACCAGGTTTTTCAGGCTTAACGGTCAATTCACCATTGAGAAACGATAATAAGGCCTCACAAACCTCGTTCTGACCTTCAGGACTTGGTGGTTGCGTATCTGCAGTAAATACTAAGGCATCACCTATATCAAAGACCTTACCTCTAAATAGTGTGGATACTCCATCTTTACCGACAACAAGTTGTGCTGGAAAGTATGTTGAGTATATCTCAGCTACTAACTCACCATTAAACTCCTTAATAAAGTAATTAGCACTTACATAGCCGACTTTACCCATACCCGGTAATCCCACTATTAGAGGCTTGCCTTCACTTCTGAAGTCCTTAACCAACTTAATTCTTACAGCCATAAGTCTACACCTTCCTAATCATCCTACTAGTAGCCGATACAATACTTATAAACTATCTTAATAAATAATCGTGGAACCCCGCAGACACCTCCGTGCGGAGTAGGAATGAAGCGGGGAGCCGGCGGGGTCATTCACATATTCTTCTCTCTTCTCAAGCAGTAATCTCCCTTCTCGTTAAGGTACTTAAGCTGTATTTCAATGATATCTTCTAATGCTTTTCTAGGGCTTGGTGATGACAATACTAGTCTACCAACCATTTCTGTGTCAGCACCTGAACATAGGGCTTCACCTGGATGAACAGCACCAATCATTATTCCTGGTGATATAATTATGTATTTCCATCCCATGGATGTCCTTAGATCCCTAATCACATCTGGTTTATTAGCTGCAGCTATGAGGGCGTCAGGATCTATTGTGTTAAGTATGGTTTTCAACTCAGGTATTAGTTTGTCTATAGTTGATATGCTACCTGGATTAGTCATGGTGGTTTGTAGAATCAAGTCAATACCTAAGTTTCTACACCTTTTTACTACCTCATCTAAAGCGCCACTAACACCGACAAAGGCATGAGCTGTAACACCTTTAAAACCTGCATTGAATGCTTCACTTACAGATAAAGTCATAACTGAACCGATATCCGCTAATTTCAAATCAGCAATGAAGTAGAGATCAGGATACTCCTTAGTTATTCTTGAGACCTGTCTTACACCGTAATGTAATATGTAGGGTAGACCTATTTTATATGCAGCAACTAAATCACTGGTATCACTAATTATCCTCAATACCTCATTTATATCATAACGCGGACTATCTATTGATAAAACTATGGTTTTTCCGCTTTCACGTACATACCTATGTATGAGACCCATTACTACACCTATGAAACCATAGTGTAGTATTAATTTATGTTTTTCATAATCACCCTCAATCATGTTATTTAATATATCTATTAAGGCCTAAATCAGTAACGAAGTCCTTAAAAACTATTTGTAAATAACTTTACTTAACAGCCTTACTGTACACTTTCGTTAATGAGTGAAGCACTTTATCTTCATCAATGTCTACTTCAATCAATTGATACTCCGCAAAATCACCCTTACGTTCCTTACTACTAAGCCTCCTTAACGTTAATGCTTGACATTTCCTATAAGGGTGTAGAGCTACTGATGTATAAGCCCTAATTAATGCATCAATAATGGCTTGTTGAAAGATAAGTATCTCGTTACCTAAATTAATAAGTACTCTGACATGCTTATGACCTAGAGGTATGAATGCCGCTAAGAACTTTACGTCTTTGTTTCTAATGATCCTAACTTTCAATACTTAAGTCCCTAGACTTAATACTTAGTAACGACTTAATGATTTTGACTCCCTTATTACTTAGTTTTATTAGAGTATCCCCCTCATTATTCTCAACTACTATAAGACCACACTTAATTAGTAACTGTAGGTCTTCATCTAAATCCTTACTGTAAGGACCAAAGCTATAGTTTATGAAGGTATATCTAAGTTTTAATCCCTTCTTAATTAAACTATGTACTAACTTATGTAATGTTGCTATACCTCTAATTGGTCCATATTTACCTATGATCTTTAATAGTACTAGAGGCTCAAGGTACTTAAGCTCCATAATTAACACTCGATACTCTAATTTGATTGAGAGTTATTTTAAAGGTATAAGCTACTAAACATTTAATATTAGCTTATCACCATTATTTGGAATGTGTATGGAGTCACCATCGATATAATCACTTAAGGAATTCTTGAGCGCTAAGGCAGAGTTTGGTTGGCTATGGATAATTATCACTTTACTAACGTCCTTAATACTCTTAACAATCCAGAGTAATCCGTCAGAACCTGCATGGCTTGAAAAATCGAACCATTGAATTCTAGCCTTAATTAGTTCTCTACTCTCACCTATAACCCCATCCTCAAGTAGCGACCTACCAGGTGTTGATGGTCCTTGGAATGATACAAGAAATATGGCATTGTTAGGGTCATCCATTAGCTTCTTCACATAGTAAACAGCTGGCCCTCCTTTAAGCATACCAGCTGACGAGACAACTATGTTCTCATTACCCTTAACGATTCTCTTCCTGTCACTACTACCCCTAACTAACTTAAATCTACTTAATGCGTTTGCCAGTAAGTCGTACCTATTTATGAATTCTGGGTGAGATAATAGTATGTTATTTATTACTCTAATCATACCATCATAGAATACATTCGCCCATGACAGTTTTTCATAAAGTAATGAAAGAATTTCTTGTGACCTACCTAAGCTAAATGCAGGTATTAATACATTACCACCGTTCTCTATCACCTCATTAATCGATTCGATGAATTCATCCTCAACCTGGTTTCTTGGTGGATGTACCGCATTACCATAAGTACCCTCAATTATCACTACATCCGCACGTATATTCTCTAGTTCAGGCTTTTTAACTAATCTAGTATCTATGGTGTTTATGTCGCCAGTATAGAGTATTGTTACCCCATCAACCTCTATGTAGACCATAGAACTACCTGGTATGTGACCAGCATTTAGTAGTTTTATCTTGAAATTATCTATCTTTACTTCCTCATTATAGTTTACCTCGAGAGTGTTATCAAGGAGTGTATTTAGATCCGTATTATCGAAAGGTAAGTAGTAACCAGATATCTTTATAAAGTCCTTAATCATTACTTCAGATAGCTTCTTAGTTAATGTAGTCATTATTGCTGGGATACGTGCTGACGTATAAAATATGGGTGTCGCACCTACGTGATCTAAGTGTGCGTGAGTTACAACTAAAGCCGCTATATCATTTGGGCGTATGTGTAATGGTAGTTGAGGTTCATCTCTTTCATTGAAGTTGACGCCATAATCTAATAGTAAGTACCTCTTAGATTCACTACTACGTATAGCTATTGCAGCTCGGCCCACCTCTTGACCTGCTCCAAGCACTCTTATCTCAACTTTAGTCATACCTCCCACCTAACTCAACACTTTATTTTCTCAGATAATAAGCTATTTCAGGTGCTATAGTGTTACCCTTAAATCCACGTGAGTTAAAAAGATTAATGAAGAGATTTGGTGTTAATGTTGAAGAGGTTAAAGGAGTAAAGTCAGTAACGTTAACGTTTGAGGATAAGGAGGTAGTGATTAGGGAGCCTCAAATAATAGTTATGAATGTTCAGGGTCAGAAGATATACCAGATCGTAGCTACCTCAGAGGAAGTTATTGAGGGCACTAAAGAGGTTGCTGAGGAAGTTAGCTTTAGTGAGGACGACATAAACTTTGTGATAGAACAAACAGGTGTTAGTAGGGATGAAGCTATTAAAGCTTTAAGAGAAGCTGGAGGCGATATAGCTAAGGCAATACTACTACTTACTGAGAGAAAAAGTTAAAGTAAAGGCCAATACGTTTCAGGCTTACTACATATACCAGTACGTTCAAATAGCTCAACAGCCCTTCTTTCAGCTTCCTTAAGAACTTCGTCTTCATTCATAGTTAATACCTTTCTATCCCTCATGATTAGTTTACCATCAACTATTACGTCAAGTACATCATCACCGTGAGCATTATACACTATATGTGATACCGGATCATTTAAGGGTATTAATCTAGGGTTCCAATAGTCAACAGTTATTATATCAGCCTTCTTACCTACCTCTATAGAACCTACTTCATTCCCTATACCCAAGGCTCTAGCACCTCTTATCGTAACCATTTCTAGTATGTCTTCTGCCCTGATAACATTAGGGTCTAACTTTGAAACTGCCTGTAGGTATGCGGTAATCATCATTTCTTCAAATAAGTCGTAATTATCGTTGCTCGGACCTCCATCACATCCTAAAGTGACATTAACACCAGCTCTCAACATATCTGAAACTCTAGCAATACCTGATCCCAACTTAGCGTTAGAGGATGGATTATGACTTACATGAGTACCTGTCTTAGCTAGCAAAGCTATTTCCTCATCAGTAATCCATACAAGGTGAGCTAATACCACATTAGATCCTGTAATACCTACCCAATGTGCGAACTCAACAGGCCTTTTACCGAATAACTTAAGGGTGTATTCAACATCCTCTCTAACCTCAGCTAAGTGCATCGTTATACCTGTTTTTAATTCCTTAGCCTTAGCAGCTATCTCCTTATATAGTTCAATGCTTACAGCACCTGGCGTCCTAGGCCCGAACCATATAAATATCCTACCGTCCCTACCATGGTACTTATTATACAATCTCAATGTATCCTTCATACACTCCTCACCATCTTCAACTAAGCCTTCATGAAGTATCCCCTCCTCTAGTGCGTAACCACGCATATCCATTACATGCCTAGCGATAGCTGCTCTAAGACCTGATGAATGTACGGCTTCAATAATGTCATCTATACCATACCTACCAACCAGGCCAGCCTCAATAAATGAGGTTGTTCCTGACTTAATCATCTCTAGCAATGTAAGCTTAGCTGAAGCTAACGCCTCTCTAGGCTTCATACTGCCTTGTAACGGCCATACTCTATCCCTAAGCCATGGTATTAATCTTCTATAGTTAGCGCAGGCCTTAAGTATACCCTGAACTAAGTGAACATGAGTATCTACTAGACCAGGCATTATTATAGTTTTACTCCTCTCTAATTCCTCTTTAGCTTTACCTTTATAGTCTTTATCTAATTCTTCACACTTACCGACAGCTTCGATACGTCCCTCACTAATCGCTATACATCCATTACGGACTATCCTTCTATTCTTATCCATAGTTATTACAAAACCGCCCCTGACATAAACGTCTACCAATCTTATTCCCACCTTAATTTGAACACTATATCATAAATCTTTATTTCTCCGTATCTAATCTACCATAATAAGTGAGAGGGTTTGCGTAGTATAACGGAGATTCAGACTGTTAACTCTCATAGTAAGTTGCTAAGAAGACGCTTCGACGTCAATACGTTACTTAATTTAATTAAGGCCTCGAAAGGCGAAATAAAGTCTGATTTAATCATAAGGAATGCTAACATCGTTGATGTAGTCCTAAATGATGTGAGGGAAAATGTTAACATAGCTATTTGGGGTGGATACATAGTTCGTGTGGGCTACTTTGATATAGAGAGATTCAAAGGTGATAATACACTAGTACTTGATGGTTCACGTTACGAGGTAGTTGTACCGGGCTTTATAGATCCACATATACATATAGAGTCATCAATGTTAACACTTACGGAGTTCTCTAAGCTGGCGTTAATGCATGGTACAACAACCATTGCTACAGATCCCCACGAAATAGCTAACGTATTAGGTGTTGAAGGTATTAAGCTATTCCTTGAAGAGTCAAGATACGTTCCACTTAAGGTCCTCTTCTACATACCTTCCTGTGTGCCGCCAACTAAGACAGGCTTAGATACTCCAGGTAGTAGCTTAAACTTCAGTGATGTTAAGGAGTTACTAAAGTATGAGGAGGTCATAGGCTTAGGCGAAGTTATGGATTTTCTAGGGACAATTAATGGCGATGAAGACATAATTAATAAGATAGCCTACGTTAAAAGAATAGGTAAAATTATTGATGGTCATGCACCCCAGCTTCCTGAAGACCTACTAATACCTTACTCCATAACAGGTATTAGAGGAGATCATGAATCATCCTTTCTTGACGAAGCCTTAACTAAGTTAAGAGTAGGTATGAGAGTTCTGATTAGAGAGGGTTCTGCGTGGAAAGACTTAGAAGAGCTAGTAAGCATGTTAGTACATATGAAGGTAGATAGTAGGTATTTAGCCTTCACAAGCGATGATTTAAACGTTCTTGAGCTAGCTCGTGATGGCCACATGGATAGGATACTAAGGAAGGCTGTATCGTTAGGTATGGATCCTATAAAGGCTTTACAGCTAGCAACAATAAATGCTGCTGAGTATTTAGGCTTAAGTGATGATATAGGATCATTAAACGTAGGTAAGCTTGCTGATATAGTACTCCTAAGTAAGTTTACCGAATTTAAGGTGAGAGATGTCATAGCTAATGGAAAATTAGTCGTGGTTAATGGAAAGTACATATGGAATGAAAGAAGTAAAAGATTCAGTTATCCCGAACGTGCATATAGGACGATTAGGGTAAGATTTAGGCCTAAACCTGAGGACTTACTCATTAGGATAAATAATGGTATAAGTGAGGGTTACGCTAAGGTTATAGCTATAAGAGTTATATTAGGGAAGACACTAACTAGAAAGGAAATAATTAATGTTAGAATTAGTAATGGTTACTTGCTTACAGAAGGTGAGGTAGCGCATGTGGCTGTTATTGAACGTCACCACGCTACTGGTAACATAGGTAAGGGCTTTGTCTTAGGACTCGGAATTAGTGACGGAGCTATAGCGCAGACAATAGCCCATGACGTTCACAATATAATAGTTATAGGTAAATCTCCTTCCGATATGTCTAAAGCTGTTAATGAGGTTATTGACATGGGTGGTGGTTTGGTCGCTGTTCTGAATAATAAAGTTATAGCGAAGGTAAGACTACCCATAGCAGGCTTAATGAGTGATCAAGACTATGAAACCGTGCTACATGAAGTCGAAAGTTATGTTGAAGCATTAAGGAAAATAAACATAAACTTTAGATCTGCATTCATGACAGTAGCTCTACTATCATTACCTGTGATACCTGAGATTAGAATAACAGATAAGGGTCTTGTAGATGTTCTACAAGGACGTATAATAAAACCATTAATAGAATTAAAGGCACTAGAAAGGTTGAGTAGTGATGATGAGCGTAAATATAGCCGGTAAGAATAAACTGCTATTAGTAATTACAGCAATTCTAATCGCGTTAGCCCTAGTTAACTATTTAATGGTTCAACTAATGTGCTTACTAGGTACTGTAGCCTCATTACTTACTTTAATTCTTGTAATAACCTTAAGTAGGGAATTAAGGCTAAATAAATTAACTTACATACTGAATATACTGGTTGTCACATCCTCAACTATCTCAACCATATTAATATATGACGCATTACTAGGTGGTACATTGATTTACTTAGTCTTAGGGATATCGTTACTCATACTGTCATTAGCTACCTTACTAATCATATGTTACTTCATATTTTTACATGTACAAGGTTTAGATACTCTCTTGAGGAGGACAACATTAAGGGGTTACTATATCATCGGAATATTCTTCTTAATCATCGGTGCTATACTTACGTACATCCTCGCTGATTATGACACACTTATACTGATACGTGATTTAATTAAGGAATTCAATAGTAACGTTATAGATATAATATTTAACGGTAGATTGGGGCTATATATGATGTTTACTTCAGTATATTCATTACCTCTAATACTAATAGGATCTATAGCTTCCCTACTTACCTTACTAAGATTAGTTAGAGAAATCCTTTAATGAATGACTCAACATGTTTAATCAACGTTTTTAAATCTGTAGTGACTAGATCGTACCTAATGTTTAGTAAGTTCTTCAATTCTCTATTGAGAAACCTTCTATCAGCTAATATTATGAATACTCTATCCCTCTCAGACCTCACTGCTCTACCAATAGCTTGGAGAACCCTTATTATAGCTGGTATGTCCATGACCAGCCTACTAGCTAACTCTCTACCAAACTCCTTAACTAAGTTCTTCCTCAAATCTCTAATATAGTCATCTGGTTGTGGATAGGGTACTCCAGCTATAATTACTATAGAAATGAGTGACTTACCACTAACTGGATCCACTATTTCTATACCTTCGGTTACTTTACCTCCAGCTACAGCATGAATTACTACCTTACTATAACTTAATGCCTTACTTAATACTTCACTTAAGCTTGTATGGGGGTCTTCAATAACTTGATTAATTCCTACATCAATATTACTTACTACTCCATTCATAAACTGATAGCTCGGGTAAACAGTTAATATGATACCTCTCATTAAGGCTTCATACACCTTAACTATTAACTCAGCATATTTCGAATACATGTATGTACCTCTTCTATGGTAACTTGATGTAGTCTCGGCATAAACAGCGTAATATGTATGATGCTGAGGGAATACTTCACCATAATCTCTTTCAACATCTATGTATTGAGATTCTCTCCCCAAAATCTTATCAATGATGAGTTTAGGGGGCATTGTTCCAGACATCATTAGAACACCCTTAGCCATCTTTAATCTATCTCTAATGGGTTCGTAACTTATAGGTAATGCTTTAATTCTTTTACCGTAAGCGTCGCTAATACCGTAAGCTTCGAAGTTAGGATCCTTAATTATGTTCAAGAATTTCAGTATCTTTGTTAATTTAGTTGAGACCCTTATTAATGATTCAGGAGATTCTAAGAATTCCTTTAATCTCTTGAGTCTAATATCTATGATAGCATCCTCTAGTATTTGAAGGAAACCTTCACCCGGGTAAATAAGTGCTTTCTCTACTTTCTTAAGCATCCTTGACCTTATCTTACTTACAACATCTATTAAGTCTCTTAGAAAGCCGATTACTTCACTACCTAAGGAGTACATCCTAGCTTCTTTAAAGGCTTGATTAATATCTCCATCACTTAACTCCTCCTCGTAGATGCTTTGAGGATTAAGTATCGTATGTGCTTCATCGATTATAACGTAGAATTCCTCAAGTTCATCACTAAAAGCTGTACGGTATACATCCTCCTTAAATAGATATGGATAAGTAGCTACAACAAATTGACTTCGAGGTATTAATTTTGTGAGCATGAAGAATGGACATACAGAAAGCTTAGATACTAAATTATTGACGATTTCACGGGGATCTATAGATGATTCATTAATGATCTTAACCGCATCATTGATACTTACAATACTTAGTCTCTCATAGTAAGGACATAATCTCCTACTCCTTAACACTTTGCAATTTACCCAAAAATCATCAGGATCTACATCAGAACCCTTAAGTAGCGGACACATTTTCTTACCGCTAAAAATGAATGTGTAATTAACACCAACCCTTCTTAATTCTCTAATAACGGGTGCTATCTCATTTATTGTTCTAACAACATATAATACCTTATCAGCAGTACTATGTGATAGTATAGCTACTATGGTCTTACCAAATCCTGTCGGTGCTTTAAGGACTATGAAGTCCCCTAAATACTTACTTATTCTATTTATAGACTCTTTCTGGCCCTTCCTAAACTTCTCGTAGGGGAATTTCATACAATCTCACTTAAACTTTTCATCTTAGGATTTTTAGGTATAAGTTATCGATCATAATTATATGAACATATTTTAATCAATTCTTAATCAGAGTAGATGGTGTTAGAATGGGTGGTGAAAAACTAGATATACTAGGTCTAAGTGTTACTGAGTCCATATCTAATTATAGCATAATGGTAACTAAGATAAAGAAGGTATTAATTACTAAGAAGACTAAGTACCAGGATGTGCAGATAGTAGAATTTCATGACTTTGGAAGAGGTCTCATCCTTGATGGGCTTATCCAGTCAACTGAAGCTGATGAATTTATTTACCACGAATCACTTGTACAGCCAGTAATGGTTACTCACCCAAAACCTGAGAGGGTGTTAATTATTGGAGGCGGTGAGGGTGCTACATTAAGGGAGGTACTAAAGCATGAGAGCGTTATTAGTGAGGTAACTATGGTCGATATAGATGGTGAGTTGATAGAATTAGCTAAGAAGTATCTAGAATTCATGCATCAAGGAGCATTCAGTCATCCTAAAGCAAAAATTATTATAAGTGACGGTAAAGAATACGTTAAGGGATCGCCAAGTAATCATTTCGATATAGTTATTTTGGACTTAACAGATCCTTATGGGCCTGAAATAGCTAGAGAGCTTTACTCTAAGGAGTTTTACAGTGAAGTAAAGAGGATACTGAAAGATGATGGCATAATGGTTACACAGGCAGGATCTTCATTCTTCTATCCGAAAGTCTATAAGTATGTCTTAGGGAACATAGCAGTAAACTTCCCTATTGTTAGGGAATACTGGGTTTGGGTTCCGTCATATGGATACGCATGTAACTTCATAATTGGATCACTAAAATATGACCCTAAGGCATTAAGAGCAGAGGAAGTTGAGAGCACATTATCCATTAGAGGTGTTAAGAATAAGTTAAGACTGTATAGTGGTAATTTCCACGAAGCTCTCTTTAAGTCACCAATAATAGTTAGATTAACAGCTGAAACCTAGAGGCATTACGTTGGTTGCATACCTACACGCCTCATACTAAAGGCTATTAAATCCATTTTTAATTCATAACCATTAATCCTTAAGATAACCTTTAAAGGTACTCCATACTTGTTATCAACCCATTCTGTAACTATGACGTGAAACTCCGTACCATTAATCACTCTAGTGAATTCTATGACTTTCTTTAATGCTTTTACTTTACCTAAATCCCGTAATTCTATATAATCATGGTTAGTCTCTAGTATCTTTACGCTTCCATTAATGCTTCTATTGATGTATACAATATTGATTAGTACCTGAGATAAGTTACCTATACTTGGGTTCATACCTAGTAACTCTCTAAGTATTGATGCATAGTCTAGACCATAATAGAATGTTAAATACCCACTAATTAGCTTCTTAGAAGTATTAGTACTGATTGTTGTGTTGCTAACATTCCCTTTAGGTGGTGCTACCGTTACCTCGTACTCGTAATACCTGATATCAACCTGAAGGTAATCTTTAATACCTAAGACTTTAGAAAGTGTTGGCAAGTCACCCCTAACTTCATATATTAAGTCTAGTGCTATTGATTCATTTCCAGAGGCTAATTCATTTAAGTAATTCCTTAAGTCGTCAATAGTTAATTTATGAGGTGTTTCTTTATGACCTCCAATAGTCATGTATAAGGTAGCAGAAATTATTAAGCCCACAATAATTACGATGATAACTATATCCCATCTAATCTTAGGCATAGAGATTCTGAAATATC
>Ga0180301_10001111_pt1 | contig 21018 bp, 25 predicted proteins | sample GuaBasSediGuay16_FD_121797 | JGI IMG/M metagenome (GOLD analysis project Ga0180301, IMG submission 121797) | Subseafloor sediment microbial communities from Guaymas Basin, Gulf of California, Mexico - Guay16, Core 4569-2, 12-15 cm | ecosystem: Environmental > Aquatic > Marine > Hydrothermal...
AGTTCTAGACGGGTAGATCGTGATACATTTAAGCAGGCATTTGATAAAATAGTCTATTATATTACTGCAATAGCTTATAATGAGGAGTTAAGAAGAAGTGATAATTTGCCTGATATCAATGTTGATTCATTGCCTAAAATACTTAAGGAAATAGCCGGTACGGTTACTGGTAAGACATTAACTAGGGGAGGAATGATACCCTATGCTGTGGAGAAGTATTATCCAGTAATTAATATTATAATTACCTATAATAAGTCCCTTAGCTACAATGATCTATATAAACTCGTTAAGTATTTTAGGGATCATATTATATCTAATGAGGATGTTACACTAATGTTTACTGTCGCAGATATTAGATTCTACCGGGATCCGCTTGTATTGCAAGCTGGCGATGAAACAGATACAAATTTAGAAGAACACGTTGAGACAGCAGGAGATAACGCTACTTGCGATCATCTAGATACTAGTGTTTCCTTTGAAACATATGTTTCGCATATAAATAATATTGAGCACACTACGACATACGAGACTAAAAAGGATAACAGAGGATATGACGCATCAATTTCTATATCTTTACTGGCTATAATTATTGCTTTGTCTGCAATACTTGTCTTTATGTTATTTAGAAAATATAGATATGGATAAAAATCAAATAATTTTTTAACTATTACTATCTTTTCTTTTAGTTGATTAATATTATTTTGTGGTGGTGGAATGCATCATGGATTTCTGAGGATACTAGTTGTTCCAGGATATGAGTGTGTTGATGAGTTATCTAGGTTTCTAGATAGGATATTATCTAGGTTTCCCGGGGTCAAGTTCTTTATTATTGGAGAGAAATGGGTTGTTGAACGTGTAGGTAAAGCTCTTGGTAGGAGAGTCTTGGCTAGAGGTAATGTTGTACTGTATAAAGTTGATCATAGAATTGAGAAGAAGTTTAGTGAAGCTTTAAGGCTTTTCATCAATGTTAATCCGTCATTGGTTATTTTCTTTCTTAGGAAATTTTTTGAGGAAGGTTTTGATCCGAGACTTTTCTATCCTCTTGCTTTGAATAAGGAGGTTCCTGTATATTCGTATGTTAAAGATAAAAGTAGTTATATTGGTGTTGGGGAGATAGTATATAGTGTAGCTGATTTGATTTCACTTATTGAGAGGTTTTACACAAATTGGCGCCATACATAGGACTACCTCTTTGGTATAATACTCTAAAGAAAGATTATAGCATAGTTGAGATAAAGTCTGTAATCCAGGAATTAAAGTCTAGTGGAATAGATCTTTATGAGATAAGTATTGATTATCCATGGTCTTATAGAGATCTTGAATTACTGTATTCTCTTCTAGACATACTTATTGAAAATAATATTCATATAGGAATACATGCTCCATGGAGAGATCTTTTTTATGCTTCTCCTTATGAAGATCTTAGGAAAGTGGCTGTAAATACTTTAAAGACCATATTAGAGCCAATTATAGATAAATACCTTATAGAGTATATTGTTGTTCATGTAACTTCTATGCAGAAGGCGGGTTTTGGAAATACATATCATGATATGGTTAAGGCGGCTCGGAAATCTATTGATGAAATCTCTCAATGGCTTAAGGGCTACAATATATATTTATGTATAGAAAATGTTCCTAAGGGTCTTAGTTCAAAGCCCGAGGATCTTGTAGCAATTACTGGCGATAGTGTCTATGTAGCTCTCGATATAGCTCATTTATATGCTACATATCTTAGATACTTTACTAGTGCCTATGCTGATTTTAATGAGTTTTTAGAAGACTGTATTGTAATGATAGGTTCTGATAAAATACTTGCTATACATTTTCATGATGTTGTATTTATAGGAAATAGGGTATTTCACCATGTAATTGAGCATATATTACCTGGTATGGGTATTCTTGAGTATAAGAATGTATTGAAAAAACTTTCTAGAACTAAGGCTAAGTATTTATTAATCGAAGCTTTCATTGATTCAAAAGGTAGGCATCTAAAGCTGCATCAAGTAGCTGAGGGTATAAGGGAGTTTTTAACATGGCTAAAGATATATCTTTAGTGATTGGTATAGATGAAGCTGGCAGAGGCCCAGTACTAGGAGACATGGTTATCGCTGTTGCTGTCTTTAGAGAAGATGTACTAGAGGCTATTAATGGTTTAGGAGTAAGAGACAGTAAATTATTAACTCCAAATATAAGAGAAAAGCTTGTACCGTATATTATAAAGTATTCATTAGCGGTTATTGTATCACGCATTTCTCCTATAGAGATTGATCACTATAATTTAAATGAATTAACTATTAGTAGAATAGACTATATTCTTGGATCATTATCAAAGGTCATTGATCCATTCCAAGTTAGACGGATAACAATCGATATGATCACAGGATATAGAAAATACAGCCCTAACTATAAACGATATTTCCCAGATGCTGATGTAATATTTGAGGTTGATGCAGATGCAAAATATGCTGAAGTATCTGCTGCAAGCATCATAGCTAAGTATTATAGGGATCAATTAATTAATGAATTAAAGAGATATTATGGAGAAATAGGCAGTGGATATCCAACAGACCAAAGAACAATTAATTGGATCAAAAGTCTTTATAAGAAGGGGTATCCTCCACCACCATTTATTAGAAGAACTTGGGGGGTACTTGAGAAAATAGCGCCAAAATGGCATATGGGTAAGAAGAAAAAGATGCGGAGAAGGAAAAAGCAAAAGACTTTAACTGATTTTATGGATTAATGAATTCTTTTCTTTAAGCTTAATTAATATACAGACAATATATTCTAGCTTTAGAGGAGGATAATGGAGAATGCCGGCTAATCTTCCTGCTGAAGCAAGAGCTAAATGGATAAAAGTTATGGAAGCTAGGACACCTGAGGAGAAAATAAAGGCGCTTGAAGAGTTCTTATCAGCTGTACCAAAGCATAAAGGTACAGCTAATCTTAGGCTATGGGCAACACGTAGACTTGCAGAATTACGTGAAGAAATAGAGATTCGTAGGAGAAAGAGAGCTGGGCGAGGACCTAGATTCTTTATTGAGAAGGAGGGAGCTGCACAAGTTATAGTTGTTGGGCCGCCTAATACTGGTAAGAGTAGTGTTGTATCAATACTAACTGGTGCTAAAACAAAAATCGCTGATTATCCTTATTCTACAATAGAGCCTGTACCGGGCATGTATAAGTTTAAAGATGTATTATTCCAGCTTATAGATACCCCTCCTTTATCTCCTGGTTCTAGGAGCGGTTTGAATTCAAGAGTTATTGGGCTTATACGTAATGCTGATGCAATAATGATTATTTTAGATGTAAATGGTGATCCTATAGACAATTTTGAAAGAATATATGATGAACTAAATAGTCATGGAATACTTTTGCATAAGCCACGTGGTAGAGTTGTAATTGAAAGACAGAGAAGCGGTAAACTAGGTATCAGAGTAACTCTTATGGGTAGACTTCTAGACTGTACACCAGACGATGTAAGGAAGTTGCTAGAGAGCTATAGAATAAATAATGCATTAGTAAAGATTTATGGCGATGTAACACTTGGTGATGTTGAACAAGCTATTTTTGAAAGCCGTCTTTATAAACCCTCTATTATAGTAATTAATAAAGCAGATCTAGATCTTAAGAAAGCCATTACCAAAGGTAGGTTATTGAAGAAAATGAATCCAGATATACCAGTGATTGTTGCTTCAGCTAAGTGGCGTAAAGGATTTGAGAAATTAGGTGAAATACTTTTCAATGAACTAGAGCTTATAAGAATCTATACTAAACAGCCAAATGGACAGATATCAAATAAACCATTGATACTTAAGAAGGGTTCAACAGTATTAGATGTTGCAAAGAGTATACATAAAAAATTTGTAGAAAGTTTTCTATATGCTAAGATCTGGGGTTCTTCAGCAAAGTATCCAGGTGAGAGAGTAGGACTTGACCATGTGTTACATGATGGAGATATTGTTGAAATACATATTCGTGGCTAAATCCTTCTCCGAGGTACAACTATCTTAACGATCTTCTTCAAATCATCCTTCTCAATATAAGCACCAGCTAAATCAACATCCTCAGGAAGCTCTACTTCAGTATAGTATCTATTGAATACAGCTTCTCTCGTAACAGTCCATCTAGAGAATCTTATTTCTTCTCTCAACCTACACTCGATAATAACGCGTCTACCTCTAAGATCTATTGATAACGCCCTGAGATCAGCATATGGTAGATCAATTAATAATACGTATTTATCTGGAAATCTCTCCATGGATATAAGTGGTTCCAATATACCATCAGTTGTCCACATAGGCCTATCTTCTTCAAATTCCTCTTCAATTTCCCTCATAAGCCTTCTTATTTCGCGTCTAACTCTTTCAAACATTTCATCGAAACTACTCACACACGATCACCTCCTCACGTATACATAAGAGGCATTTGCATCTCATACTTCTTCTTCATCTCAGATAATGCCTTTCTAGTCTGCTTCATAAGCTCTCTAGTCTGTATCTTCACTAGTTCTGCCTCCTCAAGCAATTTACTTACATCAACGGATATACCGGTTATTTTAGACAATATCTGTAATGCCTCGGCAGCAGCTTCAGGATCAGGGAAGTCATAGAATGATTCAATGAGTATCATTAAATTGTTTATGTTCCTTCTTTTAGATTCCTTTAGTATAACTGCATATGGACCTACTATAAATCCCTCATCAAAACTCTTAATATCGAGATCTTTTATGATCTCTGCTGCTTTATCTGTTGATGCAAGCCAATATGATGTAAGCTTCTTAATCTCAAGCCTATTTGGTACAGCAATACCGGATAGGGAAATTATATAATCTATACCCTTTCTCGATGCATACTCAACTATACTTTTTGAAATAGGATAAACAGCTGATATAGATAAAGGCGCTTCGGATACAAGTGCCAATATATTCTTATCACTATTAATATACAACTGCAATGGGCTTCTAGGGATACTCTTGTGAACTACTGTTATAGGCTGTAAATATCTAGGAGAATCTATTTCTCCAATTAATTTCATGGAGGTTGTCGTGGCAAGATACTTCGTAGCTAATGCACCTACTAAGCCGGCATCCGGAAGCCCCAAAACCAAGTAAGATGGATGCCCTAAACTCACATCCTCATACTCATAATAATCTACTTCACCAAAAGATACTTTATTCACAAACGTTTTCAAAGACATCTAACCACCAAGTATGTTTTGTTGAAACAACTCCTCTATTAATTTAACTTAAAGAACCTTTTAAGAAAATTTTCATAGTAGATTAAAATAATTTTTACCTAGTCCAATTATATAAAAATCTTAATATAGAGTGAAGGAGAATCTAATTGGGTGTATAAATTTTGAAGATGAAATATTTGACACTTTTATTGGTATACTGCTTATTATCCTAGGAACAACCATCATGGCACTTTATCCTATAAGACTGGAAGTACATCATAGATCAGTATTCATACCTATTTATAATATCAAGTACAAACCTCTGAGAACTATACAGACTATATAGATCTATTACATAAAAAATCGGGCCATTAACAATTCATAAAAGACCATTTACGATAGACCTGAATATCTCTGAGAATTCTATTAGTAATAGTAAAGTTCTTGCTCTAAGTGAAGAAAATTATGAGACGCCCACTCCATTAATTGGTGTGAAAGGATACGAGAAACTAGTAAATAATTATTTATTAATAGAGTATGGCGATGCCATCCCCTTTAATAACATATCGGGATTAGTAAGAATAAGTATTAACTCCGATCTTGAACTACATTTAAGTTCTTTATCTATAGATATAAGGGGTATTTGCAAAGTTAATTACTCAATTGATTATCCCTATCCAGATATAGAAACAGATCATGAAATAATATTGATACCATTTGACATAGAAGTAGATGATACATTGTTTAGACTAAGTCTTATATTATCTATAATGGGAGTAACATCGATACTATTAGCTATAATTATGTTAATCAGGAATAGAGAAATGGTCGTTCTTTAGCAAGAAATTAGGTCAGTAAATAAGAGATGAGGGGAGGGTGCTCCGCTACCCCAGGGCTCATTTCATTAGCCACTTCTTCATGGCATGACTTTCGTCACAGCCCCTCCCCTCAATATGATCATCGAGGTCTCCGGGGCTTATATAGATGCGTACCTCTCACTCCATTCCATATATGTACTTATGTGTTTTGGATTAATACTTGGCCTTACACGTTTAATTGTCCTTACGAAATCCTCCATCCTTATCTCTCTAGGCTCTCCCTTACCACCAGTTGATTCAAAGTGTTCATCCACTACTTCCAATAATGTCTCCATAACAATATTTTCTATATCATGACTTGAATAACCTTCTGTAAGCCTCGCTAATCTATCAATATCCACATCACTACCAATCTTTATAGGCCCTTTCATAGCTTTATTAATATAGTATTTGAATAACTCCCTACGAGTCTCAAGATCAGGTGGTGGTACATAGATTCTCTTCTGGAATCTACGGACAAAGCCTAGGTCAAGGAGCCATGGCTTATTAGTTGTACCTATAACGAACAACAACAGTTTATTATCCTTATCTTGTAGTCCATCCATTTCCATGAGAAACTGGTTCTTTACCCTTGCCTCACCACCTATTTCCTCATTATATACTCTCAATAATCCATCAACTTCATCAATAAATATTATGACTGGTTCTCCCCCCGATGCTATTTCCCTAGCCTTCTTAAACAGTTTAGCAACATTTTTCTCAGCTTCGCCAAGCCATTTAGACATAATATTTGCTGCGCTAACCTTAAATAGATAAGCATTAACCTCATTAGCTAATGCGGCAACAATATATGTCTTACCACATCCGGGGGGACCGAATAACAATATACCACGGGGCCAGCCGAGAGGGAATAATTCGGGTCTTCTAACAGGGTATACAACCGATCTCTTTAATGCTTTCTTAACCTCATATAACCCAACTACATCATTAAATGTGATCTTTGGCCGGCCCGGTGAATCAGGAGGATATATTTCGAATTCAATTTCCTCACTACCTTGTTCTCCACTAGGCCCTCTTCTCGGTGGACCTATGATCTCTCCTTGTGCTAGTTTTTCAAGTACTTTTACTCTATCATTGTATTTCTTCAACAATTCTACATAAAAGCTGGTAAATGCTGAGTCAGGCCTTAGCTTTACTAAATGACGAAATAACTCAATTGCCTTCCTATAATTCTTTAAAGCCTCATCATATCTACCATTCTTATCTGCTAATACGGCCTTTCGAGCATAATATCTTGCTCTCTCCTCTAATGGGTCATGCATTACTAAACACCCTTAGAAGATTAATGAGATGGCTATATCTAAAAGATCTACGTTTTTATAACGATCTTTCCTTCATCACTTAACTCATGTAATGCTTCCAATATAGCTTCTTTAGGAACACCATATTTTCTAGCAAATGACTCAAGCTGTATAAACCCGTTTGTAAGCCTGATCTCCTCTAACAACCACTTCTTTATTACAGTTAGTGATACGCGGCTAGCTCTTAAAGCTTGCCTAGCAGTAGCTGGTTTTGCAGGAACGGTGTTTGGAGGTAGTAATTCATTAAGATCTATCTTCTGTACAGCAGATTCCTTCTTAGGCTCTACCTTGCCATATAGGTTTGGCAGACTTGTCGAAGACATTATATTGATTACACTCTTCTCAAGCTCAGTCATCTTGTCGAGTAGATCAGGTGTTATCCTTGCAAGTAATGGCTTTAATGTACTTAGCTCTGATATGATGTCTGGGAACATATCGAGTGTATTACCCATATCCAGCATTGTCTCAAGCCTAAGCTTAATCTGCATAAGTGATTTCTTAGCCTGTATGACTAAAGCAATAAACTTACTTATTTCACTCATTTCATTAATGAATATATTATGGTTATCCCTGTCACCCTTTAATGCTGCTTCCCTAGCCTTTCGTTCAAGATCATCGTATCTATCTTCCATCTTCTTCCTAGTAACCTCTAAATCACCAATCATTTTGTTAAGTAATTGTACAGTCTTCATTATAGCAGGTGATCTAACATCTCTCTTAAACCCAAATAATCTTAATACCCAGCTAAACGGTCCCCCACGGGGCTGATAGGTTGAGGCACTCATTCACTTCACCTCATCATACATAGAGGTTGTGGTTAAAACATCTAGTTTAAATATGTGTGAGTTAGTAATACCCAATTAAAAACACTAGATCCCTTAACTACCTTCAATAACAACTACTGGTAATGGCTGATTCTGAGATGGTATAACAGGCTCTGGCTCTTTAGGTTTTACAATGGGTTGTGTCTCAAGTTTCTCAAGTCTCTCAATATATCTCTTAATATCCTGTTTCTCATCGGCTGCATACTCTAGATGCTTTCTAAGCTGATCGGCTGCAGCCTTATAAGTCTTATCACTTACTTCGCCAGCTATATAGCTCATCTTTACTGATGTAAATGCTTTTTCAAGCTCTATAATTACATCTTCAAGCTCGTGAGTCTTAGCCTTAAGTAACTCCTTAACCTTACGAGACTCCTCCTTAACCTTCATTAATGCATCTTCTAGCTTCTTCTTAAAAGTCTCATAGGCATGTCTTGGAATCTCCTTCCTAGAATATAGATCCTCTATAGCATGAAGCCTCTTCTTAAGTCTCTCAAGTCTTTGAGCAACCTTTTCAGCCTGATACTGCCACTCAGGTATTAGTATAAGTCCTTCACCAGTAAACTTGAATCTATCTACTAGTAATTGTTTAAACGTTGTTTCTCCTAAGCATATCTCTAGATCTGTTACATAGCCATCACTATCACTATAGAAGCTTACTAGATGACCAATTACTCTACCATATGGATCTTTTATAGGTTGTCCAAGATATTTTTCGACTTTTTCAACCTGAACCTCCATACCCGGAGACCCCTCACATATATGTTCTAGAACTACCATTGGAAAACGATAACTTTTTAAACCCGAGAACTCATTGAAGACGGGCCTTAAGAACAGATCCTATATAAGGTTACCGTATTTGATCAGCAGCCTGGTGCATGGCATCACCCCCTCATATTGAGGGGGCTTCCACGCTTTCAACCATCATCATACACATATGTAGTATTGAGTCTAGTTCTTTTTTACCCTTTCCCATGAATACCTATGGTTTAGGATAATATATAGTATGGAGGGGGTATTGTATGGGTTTAGAATCACTAATAAATGCTGTACAGACAATAGGTGGCGTGCTCAGCGGCGCTCAGGGAATAGGTACAGCTCTTGTATTAGCAGGTATAATGATACTATTATTCATGGGAATAGGGTTTGCACTATGGTTTCTAATAACGCTAATAAAACAGCTTCCAAAAATGACATTTAATCAATTCATTAAGTTCATGGTATTCTTTGCAGTGATTCTAATAATAACAGGGATAATATTGCCATAAACATTTTATTAAAAATAATATTATAGTAACGTTAATGATAAAAATAATTAAGTGGGCTTCCTTGGAAATACTCTATAGCCAGGATAATATGGTTTTTCTAATTCAGCTTCTATAGCTAATAATCTATTGTACTTAGCTGTTCTTTCACCACGTGCAGGTGCACCAGTCTTAATCAACCCTGTCTCGAGGGCGACAGCAAGATCTGCTATGGTTGTATCTTCTGTCTCGCCGCTACGATGGCTTATTATAGCCCTATAACCATTTCTATGAGCCATTTCTACAACATCCATTGTCTCAGACAATGTACCGATTTGATTCACTTTTACAAGAACAGCATTGGCTGCACCAATTTCAATACCTTTAGCCAGCCTTGTAGGATTCGTTGTAAAAAGATCATCTCCTACAATCAATACCTTTCTACCCAAAGCCTTAGTTGCTTCTGTAAATGCTTCGTAGTCATCTTCATAAAACGGATCTTCAATACTAACTATTGGATACTCGTCAATGAGTTCAGTATAAAGTTCTAAAAGTTTATCAGTTGTATAGCCTGTTCCCTCAATAATGTATACCTTCTTTTCCTGATCATAGAATTGACTTGAGGCAGCGTCAAGTGCTAAAGCTATATCCTGACCAGGAGTATAGCCTGCTTTCTTAATAGACTCCATTAATGCATCCAGTGCCTCTCTAATCTTCTCCATTGGAGGAGCATATCCTCCTTCATCACCAACATTTACTGCTAACGCACTATATTTTTCCTTTAGATATTTTTTAAGTTCATGATAAACCTCTACGGCTGCTCTTAATGCAGTGCTGAAACTATCAAATCCTATTGGGACAATCATGAACTCTTGAAAATCGAGTTTATTACCTGCATGGGCACCTCCATTAATGATATTAAGTAAAGGCACTGGCAATGTATGTACCTTAAATCCTCCAAGATACTTGTATAATGGTAAGTCATATGTTGATGCAGCAGCCTTGGCAACAGCTAGACTTGTAGCAACTATAGCATTTCCTCCAAGTCTACTTTTGTTGGATGTACCGTCTAGGGCTATCATCTTTTGATCAATTGCTCTCTGTAACCTTGAATCCATGCCTTTAAGAGCCGGTGCTATAACATTATTGACGTTCTCAATAGCCTTCCATACAGATTTTCCATGGAACTCCTTACCTCCATCTCTAAGCTCCCATGCCTCATGTTTACCTGTTGATGCACCAGATGGAGCTGCTGCTACACCTACTCCTGCCCCTTCTGTAATCACAGTTACCTCTATAGTAGGATTTCCACGAGAATCAAGTATTTGTCGAGCGCGAATGTTCTTTATATGGAATACTTCATCTATTGTACTTGTGAGTGTATACATTCTATATCACCGGTCTGGTGTATGGTAATGCTTAATCCTGGTATAAATAGTAATGGTATTAACTTATTTATTATAGCTATATTATTACTATTATTTGCATTAATCTATCCGCTCTGCCTGTCAAAAATTCATATTAAAATAAAAAGATGGAATGTCTATTCATTATTTATATTAATGTTGTTAATTGCTAATGGTATCCTAGTAGCCTTTAAACTAACGTTAATGACTAATTTGTGCTTAGCTGGAACCCTACTATTCATACTCGGATATTTATTCTTACTAATGACAAGAAGAAATAATTTACACAACCATATTCTCTTAGTAGAATCATATATGGCATTCTTGATAGTAAACATAATAGTTTATTATCTAGTCTAAGATACTACTATCTGTTGTAAAAATAATGAATAGAGATGAGACATTATGCCTAGAAAAACTCGAATAAATAAATGTCCTAAATGCGGTACTGAAGTAAAGGAACCTATTAAAACATGGCAATTAGTAGCTCCAATACCTGATAAGAAAGGTAGGATAACAGTTACTGTTATGGGTGTCTTTCAATGCCCTGGATGCGGATATAAGTGGAGAGGTGTTGTTAGTAAGATAAAGGTTGGAAGTGCAGGTATTGAAGTTGGAGGTAAAGAGATTAAAGAGGAAGAGGAGAAGAGACCTCCTAAGATAATTGAGATAGATATTGATAATCTTGAAGAGGAATTTGAAGACTAGTCATTTCATTAGGTGCTACAATATATGAAGATATCTCTGCATAAAAAATATACAGAGTATGCTATTATTATAATATTAATTCTATTTGCAATTTTCTCAAGAAATATTCTAGCATATCTCACAGGGAGCAATGTACCTTTAGCTGTAGTTGAGGGGTATAGTATGTGTCCTACTCTTAGACAAGGAGATCTCATTATAGCATATAAGCCCTCCCCTGAGGACATCCATGTGGGCGACATCATTATATATAAAGATTATAGAGGGACATTAATTATACATAGAGTTATTGAAGTTTTAAGGAGAGGGAATAAATATTACTATATTACAAAGGGAGATAATAATCCATACAGAGATCCAATGGATGTGCCTTACGAACGTGTTGAAGGAAAGATTATCACTATAAATAACAATATAGTTATTAAGATACCATATCTAGGATACCTATCACTTTGGTCCCATGGAATGGGACATGCTTTCTAAAACTTCTTTAATCCATTTCCCTGTATTCCTGAAACTCTTTAATGCTTTAATATATTCTTCCCATGAGACTCCCTCTCTTCTCTTCCATTCCTTATAGAATTCAGTAATTTTCGTAAATGCACTATAATGGTACCTACATAGACCATTCATATATTCCTCTCTATGGCAGAGCCTACATTTATTATTGGGAGTCAGTAACTTCAATCTCCAAGAAAGCTTTAGACCGACCTCTTTCTTTTTAGCATTAAATTCTCTTATTAATTTCTCAAGAGTATTCCGTGCCTCTACAATAACTCTATCCCTACTCATTCTACCGAATCTAATTTGTTCCATATAATTCTCAAATTTCCGAGTCAATTCAATACTTGTTAGTTCATTAAAGTATTCATCAAGTACTTCAATAACTGCTAGTCCAAGATCTGTTACATTTACTTTACCGCTTTTCGAGGCTAGGTATCTTCGACTAAACAATATCTCTATAATTCTAGCTCTAGTCGCTTCTGTACCTATTTGAGAATTCTCCATCCATTTAAGAATCCTAATCTTTGATAGTTTATCAGGAGGTTTTGTATAACTTTTTCTAACTGATACTCTATATAAACTAACTAATTGACCAATCTTGAATTTAGGAATATATTTCTCACTAGGTCTATGAAATGGATAATATTTATACCATCCCTCTTCAACTATTTCTTTACCTGATAACGTAAACAATATTTCTGGACTACGGGATAATGGCTTGAAATATGCAATTTTATGGACTATCTTAGCTTTATAGGCAAATACTGCCAAGAACCTTCTAACAATTAAATCATATATTTTCTGCTCATCAGACTTAAGCCCTTTAGGTATTATACCAGTTGGATAAATAGCTGGATGAGCGGGATCCTCTTTTGGACCCTCAACAGGTTTCAGAACTCCCTTAGTCTCTGCTAATAATTGTTTTACTAGGCTGTTGTATTGATAAATCTTTGCAATATTGTTGAGAATACTTCTGTAATTTAGATCTTTTGGTAGTTTTTGGCTATTGGTTCTAGGATAACTTATATATGCATTCAAATATAGTTGCTCGGCTATTGACTGTGTCTTATAGGGGCTAAACCCATATATTCTAGCTGCCTCGGCTTGTAGATCGCCTAGATTAAATGGTGGTGGAGGATTTATATTCCAATATTCTTCCTTATAATCTACTACCTTCAAATACTTTTTATCCTTAATACTCTTAACTAATGCTTCAGCTTCATTCCGTGTTTCTATAGAGTCTCCCTTATATTCTAAAGTATATCTTTCTCCATCAACAATGATTGTGGCTGATATACTATACTGGGGTAAAGGTATGAAGAGGTATCTTTCAACTTCGTTTTCAACAACATATTTTAGAGTTGGAGTTTGTACCCTTCCAGCACTAAGTATAAGTCTTTTACCACTAACAGTTTTTATGGAATCCATTAATGCTCTACTAACATTAATACCCCATATCCAGTCAAGCTCATGCCTACATAGACCAGCTTCGACCATGTTCCAATCAAGATCAGTTAACTGAGTAAATGCTTTCCTAAGCTCATATGGTGTTAAACTAGAGAATTTTGCTCTTAAACTCCTGTGTGGATCGCCGAAATACTTTATGATCATGTAACCTATGACAGAACCCTCAATATCGTAATCACAAGCATTAATGTAATAATTAGCTTCTCTACATATTTTTGATAATAAATTTATGAATTTACGTGTATAACTTGATTTCTTATCAATTTCATATAGAGGCCTCCATTCATATGTGAAAGTAGGATATCCCCATTTCGACGTATATAATCCAAATAAATGTCCAGCTGAAGGCACTACATATAATTCTAAAGCTGATGACCTTATTATCCAATAGGGCACACCATTACTTCTGTATAGCTTAGGTTTTGTCTTATATGAAAGAGCTTCAACTATTCTACGTGCAGCCTTAGGTTTTTCAGCTATTATAACTACTTTTCCAATTAGATCCCATATATTTTTCTTTACTGATATAGACGAAGGCCTAGATATAGGCTTTTTAATAGCTCCTCGTTCATCCTCCTTAAAGCTTATGTAATTAGTTAATGCCTTCGATAATCTTCTATATCTAGCCATATTATTCACTTACCCATTTTATATTAATGGTATAGGAGCTGTCAATATTATTAAGACAATATATATTATTAGAATTAAGTAATCTCTACTACTTATCCTTGACAGATTATTGGCTGCTCCTGGATGAGGCCTAGAACCGAATATAAACTTAAAGATGAGAAGAACAAAGGCCAATGTGAGATAAATAGTTATACCGTATCCTAGCAATAGGAGTACAAGACCCGTTAATGCAATTATGGAAATAGATAATGTACCAATAATCATGTGGATTCTGCTTGAAGTAAATGTTCTAACAACATGGCCTCCATCAAGCTGTCCAATAGGCATTAGATTAATGAATGTAATGATATAGATGATGAACGTAATGAATGCTAGTGGATGGAGAATGAATGTCTCATTTGGAGGAGGTGTTCTAAGCATGGATAATAATATAAGCATTAATGGCATGAAGGGTAGAGGAGTAGCTTCACCGGTCTCAACAAGTTGCTGTGCAGTTTCAATGGGTATTGTAGGAGATAAGAAAATACCTATAATTCCAATGAAAGTTGCGATCAGAAATCCGGATAGAGGACCCATTATACCTAGTAATCCAAGTATCCTTCTACTTGGAGGAAGACCTTCCATAGATATTACGGCTCCCAATGTACCTAGAAATCCTAGTTGTATCGGCGGAGCAGGTATAAAATATGGGCCTGATGCAGGTACTCTATGACCTTTAGCTATAAACAAATGCCCTAGTTCATGTAAGCCAAGTGCTATCAAGAATATTAGGGCATATACCGTTGACCATAGTATTATAGTTAGATCATCTAATGAAAGCCTTAAAGCATTTAAGAATCCTAAAGTCAAGCCATAACCAGTGAACCATACTGTAATAAATGTTGCTATCATAAGGATTAATTGGAGCTTTCTCCTAGATCTTCTTTTTATCGGCAGTATTCTTAATATTGTTTCTCCAGCATAGTTATATTGCACTGGCATAAGATTGTCTTTTATGAAACTAGTATAGAGAAAATTAAATACATTTTCAGGTATTGGTTTCTCCAAGATGAACTCATAGATAGTTCCCTGACTAACTGTAAAGAAGCGGGAATATCTAATAGAGACTCCAGCTTTCGAGAGTTCTTCGTATAAACTCTCTAGCTTCTGGGAGTAACTTTCTAACTGGTATGAGTTGGCTTGTTCCATCTGGTCTCATCCTACGAATAGTTATTGGAAGTACTCCTTCATATAGTTCTTTAAGAGCTATAGCTATAGGGTCTATAATATTTATCCCAGAAACGTCAATTAATGGTGGAGCACCCAGAGAAAGTTGAAGAGCCCTTGACCCAGCAATACGGGCTATTTCAAAACGTGTAAGCTTAGGAGGACCTATCAACGAATCATCAATTCCCATTTAAATATACACCTTTTTACCTAGTAAAGTATGGGCGTAACTAGGCTACTCCTTTAGAAAATATAATATGTGGTTTAAAAAACTAATCTATACCCTTTCCTTTAAAAACCATATTTACCTGGTACAGTTTCTTCCCTACCCTTCTTCTCTTCCTTCTTTAATGGACTGGCAGCAATTATATCATCTATCTTCAATATCGTTGTAGCAGCCTCAGTTGCACTCTTTATAACTTGTTTCTTAACAATAGCAGGCTCAACAACATTTATCTTAGTCATATCCTCCTCGATCTTACCTTCAAGGACATTTACACCAGCATTAATCTTACCTTCACTATGTAGCTGTCTAAGCCTCATTAACGAATCAAGTGCATCAAGACCTGCCGTCTCGCCGAGAATCATGGGTACTTCCTCAAGTGCCTCAGCAAACTTCTCAATAGCAAGCTGTTCCTTACCACCAACCTTCTCAGCATATTCACGGAGCTTTAATGCAAGCTCAATCTCTGGTGCACCGCCACCAGCAAGTATCTTTGGCTCATGTAATACATTCCTTAATACGTGAAGTGCGTCGTTAAGGCTACGTTCAACCTCGTCAAGAACCATATCATTAGCTCCACGTACTAGTATAGTTACAGCCTTCGGATTCTTACAACCCTCGATGAACACCATCTTATCATTGCCGACGCGACGCTCCTCAACAATTTCTGCATAACCAAGATCCTTTTCAGTTAGATCTCGTACACTTGATACTATCTTTCCTCCTGTTGCTCTTTCTAGTTTCTCCATGTCACTTCTCTTGACTCTTCTTACTGCTAAGATACCCTTCTTAGCAAGGAAGTGCTGAGCAACCTCATCAATACCCTTCTGACAAATAACAACATTAGCGCCAATATTAGCTATTTTCTCTACCATCTCTTTTAGGATCTTAGCTTCTTCATCGAGGAAGGCCTTGATTAGATCAGGGCTTGTAATATTTATCTTAGCAGTTATCTCCGGTTTCTCAACTTCTAATGGCGTGTCTAGAAGAGCTATTTTTGCCTTTTCAACTCTTCTAGGCATTCCAGGATGAACGACTTCCTTATCAAGGACTATGCCATAGATTAATTGCGTATCTATTATGCTTCCTCCCTTCTTCTTCTCAATCTTTACATCACCAAGCTTTACCTTGTATGTGCCATCAGGTTTTTTCTCGGCAATTGTTAGTACTGCATTGATAGCTATTTCAGCAAGTTTCTCCTTCATAGTACCGCTTCCAATGAACTTACTGGCTATTGCTGTATCAACAACCTTACGTAACATCTGCTTATCCTCTGGATCAACCTTAATAGAGATCTCATCGAGAGCCTCTAATGCCTTCCCCATAGCCTTTACATATCCCTCAATAATGAGTGATGGATGAATATTCTGGTCAAGTAACTCCTCAGCCTTCTCAAGCAATGTACCAGCTAGTACAACAGCTGTTGTAGTGCCATCACCAACCTCCGCATCCTGAGCCTTAGCAACTTCTACTAGAAGCTTAGCAGCTGGATGCTGTACTTCCATCTCCTTAACAACTGTTGCACCATCATTTGTTACAGTTATGTCACCGAAACTGTCTACAAGCATCTTGTCTAATCCACGTGGACCCAGACTTGACTTTAAGACCTCTGCTAATGCCCGTGCAGCCATAATATTTGATCTTAATGCATCCTTACCTGTAGTTCTTTGTGTTCCCTCCTTAAGTATGAGGACCGGTACTCCATAAAGTGCCATATTCTACACCTCTCTACCCACATAAATCACTTCTGTTTTGGATTTTGATTAAACTGGTTCTATATAAGTTTAACTCTATATGGAATTTAAATGATCAGGTAAAAATAAAGTTTTAACAGGAAATATAGCATCTAAAATAGATTAAGAAGTTTATGAGGTGATAGGATACGGAGGACATAATAAAGAAAATAGTGAATATCTACTCAAAGTATATCGATGAAGAACTTGATCTATACATGGGTAATAGGTACTTACTCATTGCAATTGAAAATCTTATGCATGAGACAAAAACAGGATTTAGAAAACCAGATGAATTACAGAGAATAGCTATGGAATTAAGAGATGCATTACTGGAGGGGCCGGGAAATGTTAATCCATATATTATGGAGATTTTAGGTATTCTAGAGGAAAAGGTTACTAATGAGAGTATAGAAGAAGCTCTTGAATTATCGAGAAAGTTATTTAAAGAAGATAGATTTGACAAGATTGAGGTCTAAATCTTAAAAGTAGCATTTAGATTTCTAAGCGTACTCCTAATACTTCTCCTGAGAACCATTAAGTCTAAGTCTCTTTTTCCAAAACTACCTTGTTGCTCAAATACTAATCTACCATCGAGATAAACTCTTATACAAGGTATCTCCTTAATACCATCCATTAAACTCGGGAATTTCTTAATAGATACTCTGAGCAGTAGTATCGACGGATCCAATGTGTGTTCCATCGCTTTTACTGCTTTGGAAAATTCTCTACTTTCCTTACTATCGGGATCATAGTATTCTATAATTACAATTCTGTTACTGCTTATTGCCCTCTTGATCTCATCGATACTTGATACTTCATACATTACTATACACACTCAGTTTTTCATGCATTATCTCAATAGAGATTTTTGCCTATCCCCTTATTAAATTGGTTTATATCAATGATCATATTGGAAGTTTCCTATTATGAATTTCTTCGATAATCTTAGAAATCTCATATGGTTTAAGATATATTGGAAAATAGATTCTTGTTGCAAGATCTATTTTTTCCCTAGGATTTTTAATATCAATATCGCTTATAAGCACAAATCCTATATCTATGACCTCTCTAAGTCTTGCAACACTAGAATTTGATAAATACTCATTGAATTTTTCATCAAATCCTAGCCTCTCCCTAATATACTCCTCAGAAACAACATGACCACATACAATACATGAGAGATCAGGCATAATTGAGTAAAAACCACATTTAGGGCACTGAATAGGCGATTTTCTACCATACTTGTCCCATAAATACTGTAAATAACCTATGAGATCTTCTCTTCCATGTTTTAATGTATATTTGTATAGGTCGGATATATAAGGTATTATAACCTCTTCCCCGTAATTTATAATGAACTCTAGTTGTTCGGTGTTAAGGCTAGATAATGATTCTAAAAGGATTGCAGAGATTAGCTTGTTTATTTTCCTACGATGCCTATTTATTCTCTTAAGTAAGACATTAAGCGATGGTTTGTATGATGAAGACGTTATTATCATGTCAAGAACGCTTTTAATTAACTCCTTACCTAGTTTTTCATTTATGGATAAATGCTCCAATCCTAAGGCTTCATAGAACTCATTATAATATTTCTCCGCTATACCACCAATATTTATTGTCTTAATTTTACGCCTCCTACGTTTTTTACGAGGAATAACTAACACCCCATAATAAGAGAAAGAATATATAAAATAACTACCTATTATTTTCTAAATATTTGCTCACAAGGAAACTTACGATATTAAATACTAATGATCTATATTTCCTACTTGAAAGTCTTCTAAGAGTTCTCTCATATCTCTCCGGTAAAGGTGTATCATTAAATAATCCCTTAACAAGCTCCATACTAATATACTCCAATAACTCACCATACTCTGAAGAGAGATCTATATCATCATAATATCTTTCAACAACCTCCTCAATGATTTCTCCCAAATATGCATCAGTTATATCCATGTAATCCGCATATAGTAAATCTGGATTTCTAGCCAAACCACTGTGCGCCTCCGAATCTATTGGATTAGTTTCACCCATACATCTACCTTATACTAGAGGGTTATTTAAATTGGTCTTAATAGATTTATCACCTATCAATATAAATATTTTTTATCATTGAAATACCTATTAACTTGTTTATAAGAGTTTCAATATAGTGGGGGGAATAGTTTCAGTGGAGTCTCAGCCACTACAACCCCAGTGGATTAAGCCTTTAGAATGCGAGATAGTTGAATCCTCTAAGAGAAGAGCTAGGATAATAGTATATGTTGAAGATCTCGATCCTAATAACTTGAGAATTCTTAAGAATAAGAATACTATTATAGTATATTCATCAAATGGTGAACAAGCATATTATTGTAGAATTGTATTATGGTTTAAGCCAAATAGACTAATTTACCGGATAAATAATGGTATTTTAACTATAGATGCCTATGGACCACCATGGAATGTATTAAGAAGACTAGTTAATTATTGATTAAATCCATCTAATATAGTTCTTGATCTTCTTTGGAGTTATGCTATCATCTATTCTTAAATAAGCTACTTCTGAAAAACCATATGCTGGTGCTTTACTCGTAAATAAGGTTACTATTCGATTTCTATGATTTAACTTAAATCCTTCAATAGCTTCATGGCCTCTAATAATCATTTTAACTTTAGCAAGTCTTAATGCTCTCCATGTAAGCCTGGCACCAAATACTTTTCCTGCACCGCGGAATGATGGTTGAACAATAATATTTGCTTCTAAAGGATCGCTCCAAAGGATATCCTCAATAACTTCATCATCAAGTATAGGCGTTAATAGACTAAATCCTTCTTCAAAACTCTTGGCATTCCATACACGAGAAGGAATTCCACCGTGAAGTAATAATGCCTCTCCTGGAACATGAGCTATTAAGGGTAGTTTTTGAAATGTACCTAATATAGCAAAGTATATTGCTTTCCAAGCAGAACCATATCTAAGAACGAGTTCTTCAGGAAAGTCATGAGGATGAGGTATAAGCATTGGATCTGGTTCATGATTGCCCCTTAATACAACTACTTTTTCCGGATACAATATCTTGAGCATGTAAACAGCAGCTAGAGTCTCTACCTGACTTATTCCCCTATCTATATAATCACCTAAGAATATGAGGACAAGGTCCTCATTTTCTAGTTCATATAAGATATTCTCTCTAAATATGATCCCATAAAGTGTCTCAGAGTCTCCATGGAGATCACCTATTATTATCTTATCACAGTCATTGGATATAATGAAATACTGCCTATGTGGTACCCGGATATATTTTGACTCCGTATATATAACTTTAAGAAATTCAATAATCAGTTTGATAATTCCATTAACGCTTCTAATATAATCTTTAACGATATTCCTGAATTCATCAGTATTCACTCTTCTTCCCCATTTTTCTCCATACACTCCTAATGGCTAATGTTTCTCTATCTATTAGCCCAAGTCTAAATTTAACAATTACTATAGCGTATGGCTTAATAGTAAATGATATCATATTAGGCTTTAAAAAAGCGGGTTTATAGCCTTCAACGATGCTTGCCGTATAAATAAAAGGATCTTTAATTGGCAATAGAGAATATATTGTAGTCTTAATCGCTGAATTAAAGGGATTAACTAATACTAATCCTATATTTCCATGATCAAATAAATACTCAGCAAGCAAGATGCTATGAGGATAATAATATATTAAATCAGATATCCTAAGAGA
>Ga0180301_10001113_pt1 | contig 21015 bp, 35 predicted proteins | sample GuaBasSediGuay16_FD_121797 | JGI IMG/M metagenome (GOLD analysis project Ga0180301, IMG submission 121797) | Subseafloor sediment microbial communities from Guaymas Basin, Gulf of California, Mexico - Guay16, Core 4569-2, 12-15 cm | ecosystem: Environmental > Aquatic > Marine > Hydrothermal...
CTTCAGAGCTAGGTTCAGTTTTGCTAGAACCGCAATAAAGGGATAGAGGGTGCACAACAGATAGCTAAATATGGACAGCTTCATATAGCTAGAACAACATAGAGCAAGAGAAAGAGGTGCACCACATAGAGAAATAAAAAGAGCTACTTTGCGATGACTATTATATCATCTAGACGGTTACCTGAGTTTAGTGAGAAGTGGAATGCTACGCGTACGGTTGTACCCGTTGGTAGTTTGTGTACCAGTCTAATCCATTTACTTGATGGGAGTAGCCTAGATATTGCACGTGGTATGACAAGCTGATCACCTATCGCAAGTGCGAAGTCATCAACTCTGTAGATGTGTATGACTATGAATGCCTTTGAGTATGCGGAGAGGTCGAAATCCTTGTATATGATGCGCGGTGGTGATGCCTCACCATCGCAGCCAAGCGAGTACGGCGATGATATGTAGTGATCGGACTTAATATCGAGTATCCAACACGTGTCCTCGAATGCTGCATCAATTGTTTTTTCAGTAATTGCCCACCCCTCTTCACTGCCCTGGTCAAAATTGTCTATGTCTACTACGCTCCATGCTGGGTCTGTGTGGTCTATGAACACTATGGTTATGTCTATATCGATGTAGCCGTAGAGATCGGTATAGGCATCATCTGTATATGCCTCTACTCTGAGCGTAACCGTCTCCTGATACTCTCCATCTACTAGCGAAGGCTTGTAGCGCCTGAACGTAGCTACGAAGCATGCAGATGATCCAGCGCCTACAGATCCGAGCGTGGCTTCCGTTACCGTGTAGTCAGCGGGTGGATTCACAAGAACAGCCTTGAAATACAGCGTTATCGACTCGTTGTTCGTGATGCACAGCGGTATGTTTATGCTGAACGGATCGGGGAGATCCGCTGTATCGATGTAGAGATCAGGGTCTGCGGGTCTGTACACCACTATATTCAGTGTCATAGGGCTAGACCCCGCTTATCTCATCGTTATACGAGTTGAAGTATCCTACTGTTATCGGCACTTCATCGCTGTAGGCGTTTCTGTAGCTCACGGTTATAGGCATCTCATCGTTATACGGGTTGTATACATCTACAGCTATGTTTATCGGTGTCTCTAGGTGTAGAGACGCTAGCTCTGTGATCTGGTAGCTCGGCTCGATGATCTCGATGCCCGCTAGCCTCATGGTTACAGCCGCAAGTTCCAGAACCTGATACGATGGTTCGATGACCCGCATCGGTGGTTTCCTGATCAGCGCGCTAACTATGTCCAGAGCCTGGTAGCTCGGCACCGTGGACACGATGTGGCTGATCTTCTCTAGGATCTCGGCTAGCTTGGTAACCTGGTAGCTCGGTTCTACAGCTTGTAGCCTAGCGGTTTCGAGCAGGGTTCTAGCAAGCTCAAGCGCTTGGTAGTACTCTACTCTTGGTATGATCCCAGAGACCCGCTCTAGTATCCTTATAATTTCTATAGACTGGTAGCTGGGGAGCGCTGCGATTCTTGAGATTCCTAGCAGGGTTCTAGCGAGGTCAAGTGCCTGGTAGCCTGATGCTGTGATACCTGATCGGTAGACAACCTCCTCTATCCTAGCTATGTCGAGAACCTGGTAGCCGAAGCCCCAGAGACCGTACTTAGGGATGTAGTCAATGATGAGCGGCTTGACCAGCCTGGGCTTCTTTCCATATGAAAGCAGTAGAAAAAGGTGTATCGGTGTAGAGGTGAAGCTCATTAGGCGCTACCCATCACCATCTTGATGAAGCCGTATGGGAAGCTCCTCAGCGTACCCTGTGTCTGTGTAACAGTGACCCTGTACTTCATGCTCGATAACAGTGTCTTGCTGTGGAACCTGATCACGGGGTTCTCTACAGGACCCGAGAAATCCGCGCAGATGAACCTCTGATAGTTCTCTCCATCAACCGCTATGTACTCGCACACCGTAACAGCGTCACCTGATTGAAGCTGCGAGAGGTCTATATAGCCCTCAACAACATAGTCATCGCTCTCAGGACCCACCTCGATTACCGTGGTCTCAACATTGAGATCAGAAGGAGATACAGAGCCGCTGTACCTCTTCTTATCAGCGATAATGATAGGCATATCACCACCCCAGCTTCATAACCCTCCTAAGCTTGTTTAGGTGCTTATCCCTCTCCTCGGTAAGGATAGTGACCTTCTCTAGCCTCTTAAACCATCTCTCGATGGTTCTCCACATCTCCCAGTCAGGAACACGCTTGATCTGATGGTAGTGCGTTCTATGCTCAACAAGCTCACCGAAATAGAAGTCCGCTACAGCAAACAACTCCAACTCCTCATGACCAAGAACTTGATAAGCGAAGTTGTCCTTACCAGCAAGCCAATGTATGTAGTCGGCTCTAAGTTGTTGGTATTGCATTACGGCTTCCTTATAGTCTCTAGGCGGTTTCATAACTCTTAGATTTCTTGATCTTGCAAACTCTATCTGTTTCTCTATTGCTCCTCTACGATAGGGATTATCACCCAACACCATAATCACAACTGTTGGTTGTTTGGTGATGAATTCGAATGCACCCCATGTAATGCTGGCAAGATCGATTTGATGTTGTGGAACATATCCCAACAACAACATTATCTCTTCATCTGTGAACCCCCTGCTTTTGAGCATGTGATACTTCTTAGCCTCGATGTAGAGATAGTTTGGTAAACCATCAAATCGTAGAATATCTACCAGCTCATGTTTCAACACTGGTCTTATCGGGTCATGTTCGGTTCCACTACCTTCATACTCAACCTCCATTATTGCTACAGCTCCTGGTAACGCAGACTCAGGAGGTAGCAGTTTTGTTGCAGAGTAAACAGTGAATGATCCTGCATCTCCTCCGTGACCAAATCTTCCACTAGCAAACGTTGTATCCGTAACTGTAATCTTAGGTGATGTCATATCCGTTCTGAAGCCCTTCAGAGTCGAGCCAGAGATTGAGAACTTGTGCCTATAGTACACCCCGCTCTGTAGATCGACAGCTTCATAGCCCAACACTGTCATCGATCCATCTACAACCTTAGCAATATAGAAGTCTCTTGATGATCTTGCCGCATCAATATGTTCATAATACATATTCTTAACATCATTCCACCTACCAGCAAGAACACCAGAACAATCTTCGTTCCATCCTTCAATAGCTCTATCTGTAAAGATGTCGGATGTGTAGACCTGCACCTCGTCATCGGGACTCTGGTTAAGATAGTCTGTTACAGTCTTACCAATTGCGATAAGGTACGCAAACGTAACGTTCTCGGTTGGGTACTCTAGGTGTTCTCTGGTTACGCTTCTAAGTGGGTGGTCTATCGGTGTCTTCAGCCTGTGGTATTCAAGTACTAGGTCAGGCATGTTAGATGAACCCCTTTACCCTCTCCTCTATCTTCACGGATACGCCTAGTCCTGCTACCTGTGAGCTTAGCAGCACTTTTATCCATGAGATCTCCTGTGTTACTGCGCATGCGCAGCTATAGTATGGATAGATCGGCTGTATCTTGCAGCTATTGACTAGGTACTTGTATGCGTCGAGTAGCTGCATCTCTACGTAGTCCGTATCCGCTGGGGTTCCCACGACCTTGGTGATTGTCATCACGAGCTTGTCGATGTAGCTCAGGGTCTCGGTGGTGCTCACAGCGATCTCTACATAGGGGTTCTGAGCTACTACCGTAGCGTAGTAGTAGGTTGTTATCCCAGATACTCCAGCACCTAGCAGTATCGAAGCCGAGTCCACCACGTTACCCTCGCTATCCTGCATCTCGAACCTGATGATCTCGGGAGGTGTATCGGGCCTGTTCACGCTATCGGGAGCTATGTAGAGATCAGCCGTAGCCTGCAGCCTCTTCTCAACAATCTCGATATCTATGTACGCAGTCCCAGCGGGAACGAGTATCTTAGCCGATACGATGGGGTCTATACCAACCTCCTGCTCAAGCAGAAGGTTACCGCTGCTATCGTAGAACCTGACCACCATCCTCGCATACCTAATCTCAAGCGATGGGAAGACCTCTGCGGGTATCAGCTTAGCCACGAAGTAGTCACTTACCTGCGCAGGTACCCACCTAACCAGATCGTGCGACTCTATCGATATCGTATCCCCCGCGCTGTAGCTACCAGGCGGAACAGCCACAACCATCTTGATCGTGGAGCTCATACAGTTACCACCCCATGTATAGAATCACGTCTTGGGTACATATGCCCACAGCGTGAAGATGTTCGAGAACACAACCGCGTACTGGCTATAGCTAGACATCGGTATCTCTCTACCGAGTACCCTAACCCTATTGATCGTGCCAATCTCGTTGTAGATAAAGATCGCTACGCCTCCGTAGCCGCTGTAGTAGTTACCCCCAGTCTCCTTGTATCCAATAACGTTGCACTCGATCATATCGATCTCCCAGCCCTCGGCTGATAGATCCCCAGCCTTGTGCAGGAACCCCTCGATGTAGAGCTCGGGGGGCTCTACGGGTGGATAGTCCTTGTCGTAGCTCATCCTGTAGATCCACCCGTCGAAACCTAGGATGATCGAGATATCGGTCTTCAGCTCAAGATCGTGCCTAGTCTCCCTACCGTCGAACCAGCGGATGATAGCTATGTAGCGCTTAGCCTTCTCGATCAGCTCCTTAATCGCATCGCTGTAGTCCACAGTGAGCCTCCTAGGATCTATAGAAACAGATGGAATTGTATCGTACCTCAGCGGAAGATCCGTTCCTCCCACAGTATGGGGTGCTGCTAGCATCAGGATGGGGTACGGAGCGTACCTATGGTCTGTTAGCTTCGATGAGAACTCTATGCGCCTAGGCGTCTCAAGCACCTTATACGATGGATTGGTGTTCACTATTCTCGAAGCTAGCGCTGATAGAGCCCTGTTTATCACGCTGTACGAAGACGCTATCATGAGCTCGCGGTAGACTAGCTGCGCACACTGCTTAACATAGTTGTACGCATCATCGATGCTGTACTGCGATAGGTCTACAGTGCAGGGATCCTCGCTCATACCATCACCACGTATACTGATCCTCCTGACCAGTCTTCTTCGATATGTACTTCCATGTCAGTCCGCTGGACTGTATCAGCTTCTTCGCCTGCTTCATAGCGTCTAGGTAGTCACCCATCTCGCTGAAGTTCTTCCTCCAGTAGTCATCGAGAGCCGTTTCGAGCTTATCGATGATGCTAGCTATGTTAGCTCTATCGGTATCGGATGGAAGCTCGATGTTTGTCAGAACGTAGTCTAGGTCATCGAGGATCTCATCCTTGAGGCTCCTAATCTCTCGCAGCTCTAGCTGCGCATCCACGAGAATCAGCCGCATATCGCTCTCAGCGATGAGGTTCACCTTGTAGTCCGCATACGCAGCCCTGATCGTGTCCCTGATATCGATTGTGCGTCTAAGCAGGATGGTTAGGGCTGTTCTAGTCTGCTCGATGATGTAGTCTATCACCGTATCGTACTGACGCTCTAGGTTTGCAAGCATGTTCAGGTCTAGGTCTGTTATCGATGAGAAGAGCGTTAGCAGGCTATCCAGCTTATCGCTTCTGCTATACGTATCGATGATCTCGTTAGCGTGTCTAAGAACGTGCTGAGCGGTTATCGTGAACGGGTTGAAACCTGTTAAGGCGTCTAGGTTAGCCTTGGTAGGCGCATCGAGTAGAACGAAGCCTGGATCGTTGAACGGGCTCTGAGGCGGCATGAAGCCTCCTCTGTAAGCAGCTAGCGTAGCGAATATCCCGCCTATGCCGTAGTACGTAGCGTTCGAGAACGCTTCCTGGAACGCTTCCATCACTATCTCCCCAGCGTCCTCGGAGACCATAGCGGTAGCCATTATCGTGCCCCTGATGATCTTGTCCATAGCGTCCCTGAACTGGTCATCCGTTATATCCACGAAGCGCTGGGGATCGGTTACCTTGGTGTATATCGTAGCCTTCAGCGCTGCTATCATAGAATCGAGTGTTATTGTCCTGTAGAGCTCGTAGGTCTTCAACCTCGTGAAGTACTCTATCCCAGCGCTAGCTGGTCTCGTAACGCCTTCGCCTACAGCGTTAATCACGTTCTCAAGCATAGACCCTGCGAGCGCTACGCCTATCGCAGCCACGATGACGGGTACGGGATCGTTGGGATCAAGCGGCTTCGCGTTCCTGGCTAGAGCTGTTCCCCTGAGATCGTTCTTAGCTGGAACTGGTCTAGTAACCACGCGCCTAGCGTTCTTCGTAACAGCCACGGTTCGGGACATGGAACCACCTCTCAACTCATAGAACGCTTTCCAAGGCTAATAATCATTTTGGCTAAGCGATCCACGATATCAACGAAGCTGTACGCGAAGAAGAAGACTACGACATGGTCAGGCGCGTTCCACTCGAAAACCATCTGCGCATAGAGGAAGCCCGCGATAGGGGATAGAAGTATGGTTTTCAATACATCGAAACGCGTAAGATCCTGTGGTTTCCTAGCTTGGATTAGTGCGCGTGTTATCCCGCCCATGAACGCTATGACTATGAATTCAAGCAGGTATACAAATTCGTTTACCATCTACCAACACCATGTTTATACACTTAGTGTCTAGGATATTATGACTGCGCTCCCCCCTCTCATCGCTGTGCTCATCCGCTTCACTTCGCTCTGACGCTATGTCTACGCTGGGAAGCGAGGACGCCAATACATGGTCTATGGTCTCCCTGTCACACACAAAGCACAGTCCTTCTCCGCACCTAGCTACGGAGCATCCCGCGAAGACGTATTGCAGCAGGTACCTGATCCTATACTTGTTCGCTTTGAGCTGCTCTGCTACATCATCGAGAACAACGTATAGATCGGTCATCGAGATGATGTAGTGCCTATCCGTCTTCACAGCGTACTCGCGCAGCCTTGCTAGCGCTAACATAAATGCCATTGTTTCTGGGGTTACATAGTTAGCCTCTGAGAAGCTGCGCTGCGCTAGATCGACAACCCAGTCCCAGTCCCTATCCACCACAGCTAGAATGGTAGCGATTGGCAGAACCAGGTCCTTGACACGCTCATCGAGGTCTAGCCGCGTGAGCTCATCGTAGACGGTCTGCATCGCTATGTACGCCCTGAACCAGTTCACCAACCAGGTCTTCGCGAAGATCTTGGTGGTGCTATCTATATCAGGTATCAGGTTGAAGTCCTTGATCCTCGGTCTGCGCTTAGACATCCTGATCAGGAAACCTCGCTGTAGGAAAGCCGTGTCCTGCGGGAGGTGCGTAGCAGCCATCGCTATCGGTGCGTCTACACGTATCTCGATGACTGTTAGACCTATCATCGGTAAGCCCATCATTCGGCTTTCAACAACATCTGTTTCGTGGTATTTCCTAAGCCTAGCCACGCTTGACTTGGTTAGGTACTCCCCCTCATCGATCATCAGTGTTCCGAGGGTCTGTGCTACGTGCCACTTATACGATTTCTCAGATCCTGGGTCGAAGTCCGTGGGGTACCTAGCGAAGTACTTGAGGAACTTCAGAACCTGGCTCTTTCCAGTCCCTGGGAAGCCCGTGATGTAGAGGTTCACGTTCTTGGGGAATACCCCGCGTATCCATGTATACGCAGCCCAAGCCACTATCAAGTCGTAGAGCCTATCATCATCGAAGACAATGGTCTGCTCAGCCACTTCTCTAGCCCTTGCAAACGCTTCCTTTACATCGACTACAGGGGTATTCATGAACTCGCCTAGATCCCATACCTGCTTCGGTGGTGGTAGGTGCGATGCTTCGAGATCGATAGTGAAGCCCCACTTGGTCTTCGTTCTCGGTGGATAAGCCTCGATCTCTCCCCTCGCAGAGATGAACAGGATCACGTTCATCGGGAAGGGCTGCTCCATCCTAGCCAAGTCGATTAGGTAGAATCCATCGGGCATAGTGATCATCTTACCGATCTGTGATCGTGGAACCATTACGTGCGCTAGCTGCTCCATAGCCACGGCTAGACCCCTCTAACGCCTAGAATTGCTTGTACATGCTATATACCCTCCGCGCTCGTGCAGCTCTCTCTATATATACTAGAATAGGTAGTAGATAGAGATCTGGTTCCCCGTAAACTGGTTCATTTGGGAGCGGTGCAGGGAGAAGCGGTTATATAGCTACAGAGTCAGACACTGTGTATTGGAGGTGAGAACCCAGATGAAGAGGTATATGATCCAAACCTATGCAGACCTCATGAAGAAGTTTTTCAATGTCGAAGTAAGCTTCAAGCAGAAGTTCCAGATCCAGACAATAGAATGGTCTTACTACGGTCAGTACTCAGGTGGATCAAGGTTCTACGTTGTGCTACCGATTAGAGCTGGGGAAAGGCTCCTAGTTGAGATTCGTAAAAACCCAATCGAGAGGAACAAGATCAAGAAGCTCTTAAAGGAATGGGAACAGGCTGTTAAAACGAATGACTACGAGAAGTATCAGCAAACGATAACAGCGCTATTCGATCTTATAGTCAGGAACAGGGTGCAGATATTCCGCGAAGTTATGGAAGGGGATACTCTCAAGAGGATCAGGGTAGAGTCGAAGTGGGATAAGCGATGAACACGCTGATATACCGAAACTACGTCTTGATCAAGCCTCGCGTAGGCGGTATAGCGTTCTGGAGAGCGGTGATGCGCTACCTCGCTGATATAGATACCTTCAGCGTGATAGCGCTCCAGGTATCCACGAGAACATGGGTATACCTATTCCCAAGATCAGCGATCGTGGAAGAGCCGAGGAAGCTCGTGAGAGACGGTGTAGCGGAGTGGATCATCGAGCTACACGAATTCGGAATGCCCGAAGCGAGCGAGCACTTCAAGGTTATGAGGATCGCTATCGAGAAGCTGGATAGATGGACAAGGATACTGCACATCGATGACGGGGTTCAGAGATATACCGTATACCCATGTAGAAGGATCAAGGAGAAGATTGGGAGGGATCAGGAACGGGCTCCACAATCATCTTTCTAGTCATATTGGGCTCGTTCTCATCACTCAGCACCTTGACTCCTCATCACCTCTCAGACCCATGCCGCCTCATCATGTGAGCTACAAAAGCTACTCCTCATCCCACGATTCCTCCTCTTCCTCCTCCATAGCTTCTAGCTCTTCTTGCATAGACTCTAGCTCGGCTTCACACTCATCCCACCACTCTATGATCTTCCTATACGACTTCTCCAGCTTCTCGATGATCTCCTTAGCATCGTTCAGAAACGATATTGCATCATCTATGCAGTCACGGTCATTGCACTCCTCTAGCAGGTCAATGACGTAGTCTATGAGGTCTATCACGCTCTCAGCACGCTTGGAAAAGACCCAGCTCTCTAGCACTGTGCTCATTGCTGTTCATCTCCAAGCTCTTTCTCGATGAACTCGATGAGCTTGTCATAGATGTAGCTCATCATCTGCTTACGTATCCTGAGCAAGTCACGCAGTATTCGTAGCGCGTCTTTGTATTCCGCTCTACTCATAGTCATATAGATCTTGTAGTCCTGCATAATCTCACCGAGATTCCTGATGTTCTCTACCGTGAATTCCGCAATACTGCTCACTGTTCCTGCTAGCGGTGTCACCGTACCGTCACTAAGCAGCTCTACCGCAATATCAACTAGCTTCCTGAACTTCTCGAAATCGAAGGGTACGTTCATTGCTTATCAACTCTCTTCCTCTCGCGCTCGATGAGGTGCTCTATGATGTATTTCGGTAGATAGACCACAGCGTAGAGATCACCCCACTCGCTATCGATGAACACGAGGTAGTAGCTACCGCACTTAGGGCATCTGTAGAGCATTGGCATTATCTGATCCATTTCAGCACCGCATTCAGGACAGTGCGTCATTGCGGATCAACCCCCCTTCACAGATCCTGAACTCCTCACCCACGGTCTACACCTCTATGAAATCCTTGTACTCGTTGATTACCCATAGAAGCATGTTCATGCCGTACGCGAACCTCTTTTCATTGAGAATCCACTTCTTTTCGCTGTCCATAGACGCTCCGATTATGTGTAGCGCGTCTGCTAGGTAGTACAGGAACCAGTGCTCCTCATGGTCGATGGCTCCCAGCGATGCTAGCGCTGTTAGCGCGTGCTGTACATGGTCAAGATAGTGGAGATCCCCTTTCCTGAGGTTGAGCACTGCGTTCTCTACGTGCTCTATATGCACCTTGTTGATAGTTCGAATAGCTGCACCGTTGTTGCGTACACCGATCAGGTAGCGTATCCTGGCGGTGAAGATCCACTTGAGGGAGCTGTTACCCGTGTCAGGTCCGCGGATAGCTGCGGCAATGTTGTAGAAATCAGGTATAGCGATCAAAGCCTTGAACTGCTCGAACTTCTCTCTGAGCCTATCCATGGACATGTCAACCACCTATCCTAGGCGGTAGCCTGTTGCAGTTCATGGGCACGAATACGAGTCTTGGCTTTGTTACTTCGCTGAGCGCCTCGAACTGCATCTTGAACTTTATCATCTCCAGAATCATAACCGATTCAGCTAGGTTGAACTCCCTTGATAGCAGCTCCTCGATGACGTGGCTATACGCAAGAATCTTCCTGAACCTGGGATCGCTGGTTTCAAGCTTCTCCGCAAGCTCATTGATCTGCTCCCTAACGCTCTTCAGAAGCTCCGATACATGTCTACGGAGCTCAAGCTCATCCATTTCTCTCATCCTCGCTTACCTGCGTGTTCACGCTAAGCATGTTCTCTAGTTCATCCATCTCTTTCTTCATTTCTTTCTCCAATTCTTTAGCAATACGGTATAACATACCTATGAGTGTGCAATACATGTCTATCCTTGCTAGCTTGATATGGATTTTCACCCAATCTGCTTCACTGGGACATGCGTTCTTGGTCATTTACTACCACCTCTCAACAATGCCGATCTCCTTGAAGATCAGCTTCCTGACATGTGGTGGAACCTTACTGAGCTTGCCAAGTATCTCATCGAGCCTATCAAGCGTTGAGAAGCTGATCACCTCATTCCTAGTCTCAAGGTCATACACTGTAACATAGTAGTTATCCCTCGTTGTCCTGTAGATATGTACTAAGAACCTCATTTCTGGGGTTATGTTGATGACCTGTATCCGCTTCTCGGCTGTTAGCGCGAAGAGCACGTCCTTGTCATCGAGAACGTAGTAGACGTTATCCTTAGCCGTTCTCACCGAGCTAGCCTTCGGGATTATGATCTCCGAGTCCCTGATAATTGGGGACACACTCATGACATAACCCACCTCACACCACACACATGTAAACCACTCTCAGGTAAACCACTCTCACGGAAACCATATATAAAGACTCGTGTTTAGTTAGCTACGCGCTTTACTTTCGGTCTCTATTCTACCTAGCCGAAAGTGGAGAGGTAATAAAAAATAGGAGTTGAGCGGTCTAATCGCTCTCGATGTCTTCAGGTACCAGCTCGCTGCATACCTCATACTTCTTGTGGTATTCGCAGTAAGCCCATAGAAGGCGAAGGAACGAGGGAAGATCTCTGTATCGCAGCGTATGTAGCGTGTTTATCAGCGCTGAAAGATCGCTGCGCTCCTTCTCGTTGCTAGCGCTGCTAGCTAGCTTTATGAGCTTGAACATAGTCTTTTTCTTCCACTCCGAGAACCTCATCCCTCTATCACCAGGCTAACCCCTTTCTCCTTTAACTGAGCTTCTAGCTCCATCAATGTGTAACCAACATCGCTATCATCGCTACACTCAGTATACCAAACCTTGTTTATCCAATCCCACTTGAACTTCAACGCCTTTAGAACGTCTCTGACATGATAGGTGTCTCCACTGACCACTATCTTCCTTCCATCAACCCTAGCCTTTATCTGCATCCTTTCCATTATCGGCTGCTTCTCCAGTACCCGTTTTTCAACCACTAGTTCCTGACCGTTGTACTCCACGTACATGACCACTACTCTGTACCTATACTTCCCATTCTCTTCCTCAACAACCTTCGACTTCAGCTCAGCTTTCCTAGCACCGTCCTTGTCGATGACCCAAACCTCCAAGAAGCTGTGCGAGCAGGATGCATTGCCATAGTACTTGACAACTATCGGCTCCCTAACCTCGACAATCCTGACGTTCCTATGCAGATTCTTGCGGGAATCAGCGTTCTCATATTCAATAACCACAGCACCTAGATCAAGGACATGCTTACCCTGGCGATAAGTTACCTTCGAGAGCTTCACGTACTTTGGATACAGTATCTCTACCTCACCAAACCTGCAGCTACCCCACGTGAAGATCTGGAACTCGGGGATCTGAGCATCGGAGCTCATACACAGCACCAAGATACACTACCAAGACACGCACTAAAAAACCTTTTGATAAGCACGTAACCAAACCATGTAACCAGTTCACAGATCTACGAACATAGATATACTTCCTGTATATAGTATAGCAGAACCACAGAGTCAGATACTGTGATCCTCTCCAAGCTTCTCGCTACAGAACTCGATGGTTTCGCTAGGTGTTTCTACTCCGTACCGAGCTAGATGCAAAATGTACTCGCAGAAGAAGAGGATTCGCTGCTCGGTGTTCTTCGCGGAGTGGGGATACTTCCTGTATAGTCTAGTAGTAACTGGTCTTGTCCATGCCATGGAGTCGAAGCTGTGGATCAGGTTCTTAACGAGCTTAAGCGCGTTTATCTTCATGCCGAAGACATGGAGCCTCGGGATGTAGCCGAGGTTATCGTGGAGCCACTTCCTAACAGCCAGCACGCTTCGATGTATGATCTCCCCGCTCCTCTCCGTGCACAGGTTAGCGATAGCGTAGAAACCATCCCTGCTTAGCAGACCTGCGCTCCTGTAGAGCTCCAAGCTCTTCAACAAGCTTCCAGGATCGCGGAAATGTCCCTGGATCGGTATCAACCATGGGATATCCGTGTAACGCTTTACGCACTTCAGGACGTTGTCAAAGGTTCTCTCTATATTGGTATATGTATCGGATAGCCACAGCGCCTTGGGATGGTAGTCATCTGGATAGTCAGGGCACGTGACATAGACCTCTGCATGGGGAACAGCGTTCTTAACGATTCTATACCGCCTAACCTGGAGCGCTATCCATGTATCGGCACCGTATGGATACTCCTTAACGCTGGGATCACGGAATATCTCGATCCCCGAATCGATGATCACAGACCTCACAACATTGCTATGCTTCCTAAGGTATGATACACATCTATCGATGTTCCTAGCATTGCACAGGATATACGGATACGGAACATCCATAGGCGGAAACGTGTAGAACCTAACCATAGCAATCACCTTGATGCATCTGTAAGTGGACGTGTTGTTTCGATGAGTCTAGCTATTCTTAGCCATGTTCTCACAGTCCTAGTCTGCACTCTTTGAGCCTCTAAAGCATTTACAATTCTTGCTCTCCATTCAGGATCTAGCAAGGTTTTAACTATCTTTTCCTTAGTGTGGTTAGGGCAGAACATACAGTTTCCGCTGTGACCATACATAGCGTAGCATGGATTGATGTCAATTCCGAAGCTCTTAATGTAATGCGTTACCCGCTCTTTCTTCCAGTCATAAATGGGGCATACAAATAGCCTATTCTCTTGTCGTGAGTAGACAACAAATGAGTAAAGCATAGATCTTGCCCTGCTCTCTTCGCTACGCACACCGAGTACACGTACTCGGTGTGCGTAGCGAAGTATGAACGGGAGCTTAAATTGATGCAGACACCATCTGTTGTGCCTTATTATCGGTATACCCCACTTCTTCAGAGCTTCGTAGAAATCTAGATCTTCTCTTCTTGTAACGATAAGCTTGTTGTATATTCCTAGACGCCTCGCGGTTTCGATAACGTATTGCGTGCATATGGGATGAGTGTTTCCCGTAACCTCTATATAGAGAACGTTCCAGTTATCGTGTTTTACATTGTTAAGCACCCAGAGAAGCGCTGCAGTAGAGTCTTTTCCACCGCTCCATAGCACAGTAAAGCTATTCGAATTAAGTACCTCAACGAAATCGGTGTTGATCCTGATCAACTTCATACCATAACCCTTCATACCGACATCACCCTACCTCACCACAACTATCGTTTTCTTCCTGCTTATCTCGATCCTGTACGTTAGTCCGCAGCGGTAGAGGATCTCCATGAGCTTCGAGATGAACGTATTCACGTCATTGGTCTGGCACTCGTAGTATCCGTGTCTATATCTACACTGCTCGTATATCGATGAGTTGAACCAGTATGTACATCCGTAGAGACCCTTCTTAGTCCAGATCTCGATTCTATCTCTAAGCACATACACAGTTACATCCACATCGCGGTTCCAGGACATGGTCTCACTCCCAAATCTCCCAATCAGCTAAATCAGGGAACATACGCTTCAAGTAATCGAAAAAGGTCCTGGATGCGCAGAACAGGGCTGTGGGACGCTCCCTAACCCTGATCAGGTAACCATCCTCGGCTAGCCTTCTGATGTTTCGCTCAAGTGTTGTGGGTTCGAGATCGCTTAGCTCCTTCTGGAACCTGAGCCAATTCAGTATACCGCGATATGTGAAACATGCTGATCTGTTTCCGTATCTCTGTCTTCTCCACTCAAGGTACTTGAAGATTATGAGGATGTAGGAGATCGGATAGGTGTACCTACCCCTCATGCCCCTCACCCTGCTCCATTACCTCGCCTGCGGTTACGGCTTCGATCATGGTCATTATCTCTCCAAGCTCATCATAGACCTCGCGGATCAGCTTCACGAAGTTCTCGCGGTTTAGCCTGAGCACGGAACCTGACGGTGTTCTAATATTGATCGTTTCATCGATAGAGGAAACGAAGCGCAGGTTCGAGAGCTTAGCAGCAATCTTCTTTATCCGTCTATAAACAGATGTAAGAACATTCATAGACTTCCTGGTCTTGCGAGTAAGCGGTGGTGCGCGTATCTGCACATTAACGTTATGGAGATTGATCACGGTACCTGACTCAAGCTCTATGGGCTGTGAAAGGATTATTGCAGCGCCTATCCTAACAAGGTCTCTAAGAACCTCGGATTGGCATGTATAGCCCCTCATCTTCTTCCACGCTTCGCGAATCATCTTCTCGGTCTCGGCATCGATGCGGAACGCTACCGTCTTCTCGTAGCGCGGAGGCATTGACCATCACCAAGGGTCAGTGCTTAACGATCCTGATCCTGATCCTCTGCTTATGCTTCAAGCCGAGCTGCTCAGCTATGGGTCTGGGGATCTTGATGATGTAGTCAACGTTTCCGTAGCGATCCTTCTTAGTTACATAGACAACTACATCTATCTCCTTCGACAAGGTGGGTACCGAGATATGGGTACCGAAAGCTTAAATATATGCACTGCGCAAAGTAATACCGTGAGAACATGAACTCCCCATACGGTGCATTCATAAACAAGCTTCTAACCAATGGGAAGTCCTCGAAGGATGTATCATCATGGGAGTACGGGATTCTAAAGATCTTGGCTCCCCATGTACCAAAATCCGTATCTGGTCTAGTATGCCCGATCTGCGGTAAGCGCTACACGAACTACCGCGCTATGAAGGCTCACTACATGTCTGTTATCCCGAGATGCGCGAGCATAATGAAGATGCTGTTCACGAACCTCAGGTTCCTGGCAGCCAGGATGCAGGAAATCACTAAGAAGCGAACATATGATTACAGGTGCAGGATCTGCGGAAAGGTCTATCCGTACCGCGAAGACATTATACAGCACGTTATTTCAGCGCATTCAGATGCATTAGAACCACTGCTTAGCAATGTACGAGAGATCCTGCTTAGACACTTTGGAATAGAGGTAGAAGTCGAAGAGAGACCGAGGATTGTGGTTAGGCTCGTAGAAGTTAAATAATGAAAAAGCGGTTTTTGGTTTAGGATCTATTCTCTAAGGGGTTTAGGCTGCGTAGGCGTGGACTACAAGCTCTTCGGTTCCGTCGTTGTCGTAGTCTGTGTACTCTAGCTTGATGTATACCTCGGTGAACTCTGGGCTCTTCAAAGCGTTGACAACAGTCGTTAGCTTGTCGTTCACAGCGCTTATCACAGCATCCCTTAGGGTGGCTAGATCCTTCTCGATAGCGTAGTAGGCTAGAACAGCTCCCTGGGTCAGCTCAGCGATTAGCATCGGTCTAACGAACTTCACTATATTGCTCGGGAACGCAGTCACGACAGGTGGAGTCCACTTCTCCTCGGGAGTTATGTACTGGGCTACCCTAGCATCTCCAGTCAGGACACCAACCGCCTTGTAGATGGCTCCCCATCCAGTCTGGTACCTGATACCGACACCGCCTAGTGTGTATCTGAACATGTCGAGAGCGTTATTGACATAGCGTGCTCTATACACGTTCTTCTGGAATATTTGGGACACCATGAACGCGTCGTGCACGTTGTTGAGGTACTTCAGACCAGCCATGCTTACCTTGACTCTCTGCTTCAGCTTGATGAGATCGGCATCAGCCCAGTACGGGCTTACGAAGCCAGCCCACATTGTTGCGCTTGGGGTGGCTAGCTTGTTGATATAGCTCTGCTCATCGGGGATCTTGGTAGCTATCCTGCTATAGATTAGCTCGGCAAGCTCGATGAGCTTCTCGTACCACTTGTTCTTCACATCTACAGGAACTGTAACGGGCTTGACCTCGCCTACATACTCGGTCATGTTCTACACACCCGTTCGTGTATGTTCTATGGATAGCAATGTATATAACCATGCGTACAACTAGCTAGTCTTAGGTGATTACCTTGGTTCGTAGTACTAGAACGCACATCTGCTTCAAGGTTCCGCGCAAAGTGAAGGAGATCCTTGAGATCATAGCGGATTACCGCGGTGTGACGCTCAGCGAGCTTTTCCAGGCATACGCGATCAACCTAGCGATCCAGTTCGATCCAAGGATAGTTAGGGATAAGGATGTGCAGGAATTCGTGGAGAAGGTGTTTGGAGATGAAGAGGATTCTGTACTTCAGACCAATACGCAATAAAGTTAGCTTCACCATCGTGGGTAAGCGCTACATCGATGCTCTTAGAGCAGCGGGCTTCGAAGTCGATGAGAACGATCTTGTAGAGCCTAGGGTACCTGAAAGGAACTACGATATCTGCGTGATGCACCCCATCACCTACCCGATGGTGAAGTACCCGAGGACGTATCGAAGGCTATTACAGAAATGCGAGGAGTGGATAGGGTTCGATGTCTGTGATAGCGATCATATATCGCCCATCGCTTCATACGCTATATCGCTCTTCGATAGAGTAGCCGTTCCAAGCAGGTTCTGCGCAAGCGTCTTCGATAGGTGCGCAGTGACGAGTAAGATCTACGTGGTTCCGCATCACTTGGAGGAGCCGTTCCTACGCGATGATGTGGAGCCTACTAGTAGTATTATACAGGATATTAGAGCGATTCGCAAGCCGAAGTTCCTGTTCTTCCTGTGGCACAGCGGTATCAGGAAGGGTGCTGATGTAGTAGCCGAGGCATGGGCACGCGTATCCAAGGTTATCGACGCAGTGCTGATCGTGAAGAGCGCTGGACACCTCGACCCGTTTCTAACATACTTCGAGACGCTGCGGAACACCATCATCGTGGACGCGTGGCTGAGCACCGATGACCTCGTGGCGCTGTACGACAGCGTAGACGTTGTTCTAGTGCCTTCACGTGGTGGCGGATTCGAGCTGAACGCTCTTGAAGCGCTTGCTCGTGGAAAGATTGTGATTACAAGCGATTGGTATCCGATAAGAGAGTACTGCACGCACTGTATTCAGATACCTAGCCGTGGAAAGGCGAAGGTATTTCCATCGAATAGCATCGAGGGGATGCTGCACGATGGATACGGTGTCGATCCCAGCCCCGATACGCTAGCAAACCGCATAATCGATGTGTATAACCACCTAGAGGACTACCGCAAGATCTTCGAGAGGGAGAAGCATAGGATCAGGTCTCAGTACAGCTTCGAAGCGATAAAGCCGCTTCTACTCAAATTCATACTGGGTGAGTGAGGTGGTTACACATGGTTAGGTGGCTTAGGAGAAGAGCTGCGGAGCAGCACTACAAGCGTATCCGTGCCGAGCGCATTCTCAGCGAGATAAGGAGAGAGTTAGAACGAAGGCTGTACCAACGCACCAAGAGGATGCTCTACTCAAGGCTTCTCAGAAACTACAACGAGCTGATGGAGCTGCACCGCACCGTACAGAAGCTAGTGACGGAAGCTAGGAGACGCGGCTACAGGCATCCCTATCTCTACGCTGTTCGCGAGTACATGCTCCAGAATCTCGTGGATGATGATCTGGAGAAGCTTATCCGCGCAAAGCGCTTCACGCAGGCTCTCCTCTACTCAATGCTGAGGAGCATGGATGTCGATGTGAGGGTTGTCGAGGATAGGCTTGACTACGATCTGAGGAGCGGTATATATAACAGCCTTGGCTTGACGCGCGAGAAGATGGCGGTAATCAGATCGATGCTGCGGTACTTCTCATTGGTGCGCAAGGTCACGGCATTCCTTAGGAACCCAAGTATCAGAACCATGAACGAAGCTGCTCAGAGCTACGAGTACTTCAAGCAGATCCTGAACCTCCCACCGTTCTCCCACCTCATCTACCACGATTACTGTGTAGCTACTAGGGATCTGGTCAAGTTCGACTTCGTGCTACCATCGAGGATCTACCTAGCAGTGTCATACGCTAAGATCACGTACAACGTGATAGCCACGTTTGGGCTGTTCGTAGCTATGCTAGCATTGGTAGGGAACCTGTTCCAGAAGATGGATGGTGACTGGGTAACGAGCGCTAAGGTAGCTACTGACCAAGCTAGCTCGCTCCAGGATAGGGTAGCGGTGATCAGGACGGATGACGGTAGGTACGCGGTTAGCTATCCACTGTTCTTCGTGTTGGAGAGACCAGATAGAGTAGAGAAGTGGGCTGCTAAAGCGCTTGGACGCAGAGAGATGGTGGATGTTACGGTGCATTGCAGCGTCTATAGAGATCCGATATGGAGAAGAGGTTTAGCAGCGCCTAGGCTATCATCGAGGGTGTCTAAGGTGAGGAGATTAAACGTGATGCTTCCATTGAAGTGGTGGGGTGCACAATCATGAAGCTATTGATACTCGGTATAGATGGACTTGGCTACGATAACCTCACGCAATACTTCAGGGACTATCTACCGAACCTGAACCGTCTATGCAGAGACAATCTATGCCTAAGAATCGAGCTAGATGACGCGGTATCACCTCGCAATTGGGTCAGAATCTTTAGCGGTGTTGATCTTCCATGGTATCGGCTATATGTTGTTCCAACGTATGTAAAGGATGGTGTGGTTCACTACCGCGTGGTTACGCGGAACGATCTTCCCGTCAAGTTCATATGGGATTACTTCGATGATATCGTGGTGATCAATGCACCGATAACCACGCCTACATTCTCGAAGAACACGGATTTCAAGTGTGTGGGCTACGGAATGCCCCTGACTTTCGTTGAGTGGAATAGGGAGCTCCAGCAAGTTACTCAGCATGCTCTGAGCGCTATTCGCTCGAACCGCGATACGATTGCGGTCTACACATTAGTGGATAGGATGCTGCATGTAACCGCTAAGCACAACATCCTAAACTTCATCCTGAGGAGACTGGATCTAGCCGTAGCCGCGATTATTCGCGAAGCCGAGCAGCGCGGCTATAGATGGATCATTATCAGCGACCACGGTATGCGCAGGATAAGCAGCGAGGAGTCAGGTTCTATCGCGCCTAGACACGATATGCCGTGGATGAAGACCGTCACGAAGCGAATCCATGACCACTCCAACGACGCTCTATACATAACTAATACAGGATATAGAGTCCAGAGGCTAGAGGACGTGTTCCGCGTAGCCTATACAATTCTTAAGAGGATTAGAGAGGGGCTCGGCGATGAAGGCGCTTAGGTACTGGATGTACCTCAGGCGAACGAGCTTCGGTAGGTGGATACGTGACTACTGTAGACAGATCGCTAGATCACCTATGCAGATGCAGATCTGCGTCACATTCGGGGAGAGGATATGCTACCGCGTTCTGCGAACATGTGAGAACCGTGAGAAAGCGGTTCAGATTTGCTTGGATGAGCTTAGGAAGTTCGTAGAGAACATAGCTGCGCAGGGAGTAACAGTGTAACGAGAGGTGGTGTACACATGTCTGAGCGTATCCACATGGTTCAGCTAGCGGCTATGGTATCCCAGAGAGTTGAGGGGTGGTTAAACAAGCTACTATTCGGCTTCAGGTCATGGTTCTTCGACGAGTGGTATTATCCGATAAAGATCACCGATCTCTACAGACACCTAGAGGTATGGAGATCAGTTGTTCTACCGAACATGAAGTATCGCTATGATGTATGGGATTGCGATGACTTCGCAGAGCACTTCGCTTCTTGGCTGAAGCTGAGGACAAAGACGAACTGTGCAGGGATAGCACTTGGTTACGTAGAAACCGAGGAAGGTAAGTTCGGTCATGCATGGAACATTGTGCTTGTACGCGTAGGACACGGAGTAGAGCTTCGAGAGATAGAGCCGCAGCTAGGCACCGTCATAAACGAAGGTACACGGAGAGCAATGGGATCAGGAATCATAGTGACCAAGAAGCGCACAGCGGTAAACACCAAAGAACCTCGCTACAGACTCTTTGCTGCTATCTGGTGAACTCTACATATGACTGGGTTAAGCCTCTTTGAGCTTCTGAATATGCTGATATACGGGATGTACCTAACGAGGTGTGGTCATTCATACTGGTTCGCTAGAATGGTGAGAAGCGAAGACTGTGGCTTAGTGCCTGGAGTAGCTCTGCTCAGACGCGTTCAACACCGATTCTCATATCCATCGAGAGGAGGTAGCTACATACCTATGGATAGGAGGAGAAGAGCAACTACATACTTCGTACCGTACCGCAGGATATCAACACCGAAAACAATGTTTGTGCTCTGCATAGCGTAGCACAACGAACATTCTTTTTATTGTTTTTCTGGGTGCACCTCTTTCTCTTGCTCTATGTTGTTCTAGCTATATGAAGCTGTCCATATTTAGCTATCTGTTGTGCACCCTCTATCCCTTTATTGCGGTTCTAGCAAAACTGAACCTAGCTCTGAAG
>Ga0180301_10001114_pt1 | contig 20957 bp, 22 predicted proteins | sample GuaBasSediGuay16_FD_121797 | JGI IMG/M metagenome (GOLD analysis project Ga0180301, IMG submission 121797) | Subseafloor sediment microbial communities from Guaymas Basin, Gulf of California, Mexico - Guay16, Core 4569-2, 12-15 cm | ecosystem: Environmental > Aquatic > Marine > Hydrothermal...
CGATTTTTCCCTAAAAGTAGTCTTAATACCAGATACAATAAATGCCTTTATCCTACACCACTTCATTTCTACTCAATCCTCCTCCCAGTAAGCTTTAGAAATACATCCTCTAGAGTAGGCTTAGAGACTCTAAGACTCCTTATCGTACCACCGGCCTCATGGATCAAGGCTACGATCCCTGGAACATCCCTATCAGGATCACTTGAATGAATCCTTACATTATCACCATCAACTATATACTTTAAACCAATCCTCTGAAGAACGCTATCAAGATTTCTTGGTTGCCTATAAAATTCAATAGTTATAACAGCAGTTGGCCCATACTTTGACTTGAGTTCCTCAGGCGATCCACTAGCTATGATCCTGCCCTGGTCAATAATGTATACTCTATCCGATAAGGCATCAGCCTCCTCCATATAATGAGTTGCAATAAGAATGCCCTTGCCACGTTTACGTTCTTCCTCAATAATCCTCCAAACTTCTCTCCTAACACCTGGATCCATTCCTGTCGTAGGCTCATCCAATATAAGTATCTCAGGATCATGGATAAGGGTTGTTGCTAGGCCAAGCTTCTTCTTCATACCACCAGAGTACTTCCTTACAAGCCTATCCATATCATTAGTTAGACCCATTATCCCTGATAACTCCTTGATCCTATTAATAACGTTCTTACCATCCAGTCCCTGTAGTCTTGCATAAAACAACATATTCTCAAAACCAGTAAGATCAGGAATAAGCCCTGGTTCCTGTGGACAAAACCCAATTAATTTCCTGGCCTCTGGATCTATTGGATCTAATCCCTTAATAGATATCCTCCCCTGATCGGGCTTTAGTACACCGGATATTATCCTAAGCAATGTCGTCTTGCCAGCACCATTAGGACCAAGTAATCCAACAACTTCACCACTATGGACAATGAGACTAACATTCTTCAATACAACCTTATCTCCAAACTTTTTCCAAACACCATCTACAACTAATAATTCCTCCAAAATACTTCCCCACTTATACTATACAAAACATACGCTGTCTATAAGATATAAAAATATTCTATTATAGTGACTAAAAGTAGGCATCAATAAAACACTCATTAGAGGAAACATAGATCGAATATATTAATGTAACTGAATTTTCTTTTGATCTTTAATCAAGAATATATTAAATGCATCTATTGAGTATATGGGAATAATCTATCCATTCTTTTGGAAAAATATCTATGTACCTTAACTCAATGACTATGAAATATTACAACTTTGCATATGGGCAGGTTCCTGAGTATACATGAATGCTTAGCTGGAAAATGTTAATTGTCCTAAATTGTATAAATGGTAGATGGTGGCTAGGATTTTGAGTGGAGAATATTCTATGTTATTACGTAAGAGAGCTCTCAATGCTCTGAAATGGGCCGAGAGAGAGCTCTTGAGGAAGGCGATTATGATACTGCTGCCCGCGAGGCTGAGTATGCTGCTCAATTATATCTCAAGTCATTACTATATAGGATCCTAGGTGAGGAGGTTAGAAGCAATAATCTAAGAGAGCTTCTAGGTGTATTGATCTCTGCTTTACTAGAGGAGGGTTTTCGAAAAGAGGCTGAAATACTAGTAGAATACGTGAGAAGAAAGAGAAGGGAGCTAGCAGAGCTTAGTGACGCTCACACTAGAGCCACATATGGCTTGGCTGAGTATACTAGGGCTACTGCCAGCATGTTAGTTGAGATAGCTCGAGACGTCATAGGGAAACTCAAGGAGTTGGAGGAGAAGCTCTTTGCCGGAGGGAAGACTTAAACTTCTAAGTAAGTGGAGAGTCGTAGCAACTAATGTTGCAACTGTTATTAAAGAGCTCTATCCAGATGCAGAGATCTATGTTTTTGGCGGTGCTGCCGAGGATAGGCTTACAGTATTAAGTGATATAGATATAGCCGTGGTACTAGAGGATACCCCCAAGGATAGGGCTGGGATGCTGGCTAAGATATGGGAGATACTCGAGGCAAAAGGCATACCACAATATTATCCTCTAGAAATCCACATTCTCAGCAAGAGGGAGTTTGAACGTCTTCGAGGAGTTAAGATCAAGTTAGCATAGGGGGTATCAATAGAGCTTTATTAACAACAATTACGATTATTACTTTGCTTCGGGAGCTATTTTGTCAATTCTTATCGTTTCTTGGTCTTATCACTTATTGTTGGTCTTTATTTCAATATTGTTTCTAGAATTGTATGGATTATTTTACTAGCATAGTTTGTTAGTTTATATAGTCTGTACTTGGCTATTCTATCGTACTTTACAAGTCCTGATGCTTTGAGTGTTTTCAAGTGATGAGATACTAGTGTTTGTTCTAGTTTCAATGCTCTTGATATTATACATACTGGTAGTGAGCCATTATAGTAGAGTAGGAGCAATATTCTAAGCCTATTACGATCGGATAGTATCCTGAGAACCTTACTAATTCTCCCTGCCTCCGGTCCTGGTATTAATAGCTCTTTTCCCAAAGGTAATTGTTCAAGTTTACATGATCCCTCTTTCTCTAATTCAGTGATCAGTCCAGATAGATCTATTTTACTGGGCATATCATTGTCCCCCTAGGAATAAATATTTGGCTGGCAGAGAATTAACTTTCCGATCTAGTTATATATGAGCTTCTATTTAAAATAATGGGCTTAGTTAATGAAAAATAAGTGATGAACTGTCCTAGCTACGTTCTCCGTAATATGTTATTGCTTTTGTTGGACAGATCTTTTGGCATCCGCGGCAAAACTCTACACAGTTTTCTGGCCTAGCAACTATCGGTTTACCGTCGGATCCCAGTTCAAAAACATCGTGAGGACAGAAATTGAGGCATGATAGGCATCCATTGCATTTGTCATAGTCTATGATTGGATACCAGTTTTTAGCCATGTTCATTAACCCTCCTCAATAGCCTTCTCAATAGCTTTGATAGCTTCCTCAGTAGTCATATTTCTAATTTCGACACCAGTGAATTTAGATTCGTCAAAGCCTAGTTCCCTGAATACCCAGCCAAACATCTTCTTCTGCATAACTGGATCGCAGCCAGCTACCACAATCTTGTCTATTCTACTACCGCCTTCTCCCAATAATACTCTCCAGAAATTATCTCCATCATCTGCACAGAGCTGTGGATGGATCAATGCAAAGTCTACTTTCTTATTTCTCCTAAAATGATTTAGGACTTCGAAAACATTCATTTTCTGAAACGAGGGGCATGTACCCTGACATACACATAGTATGAGGCCCTTCAAATGAATCACCAGTCATATGAATACTCATTCAGATGTTAATAAGTTTTTCTTGCTATTTCCAATGAGGACATTGTTCTTTCATGTTAAGGATTACCCTAAGAATCTCTATTAAAATCAAACAATGAGTCAACCTGACTGTTGATTTCGGAGGCTGGTACTTAAATACATTTCCTCATGTACTGATATCACCTTGGAATAGATACGACAATTATAGTTGTAGTTTAGAATTCATACCTATTATCTCGTATATGGTACAGTTAATGGCTCTTTAGATGCAAGCTATCCTGAATAATAACGATCTACTTAATAATATTTTAGAAGAAAGCGCTAGAGAAGTTGGTAAAATATTGGACCTAAATGAGAGAAAAAGTGGAGGGTACTTAATCTTGTCTAAGGTTATACAGGTGAAGTATGAAGGAGGAGTTCTAAAGCCTCTTAATAGGATCGATGCTAGAAAGGGTGAGATCTTCTATGTTAGAATACTAAGGAGAGGACTAGCAGAGGAGATTTGGCTCATTACGTTTAGATAAGAGAGTTTTAGAAGATGTTTTGAGGGAAGCCGAAGATGAATTTGGCATTTATTGATAGTAACGTAATAGTGAAGTATTTTATAGGTGATGTTGTTGCAAAAGATGCTTTGGATCCTGTGATTAACTATGAGGTAGAGGGCTGTATTAGTAGCTAAGGTAAATGTTAAAATCCTTCTCAACGAAAATAATCTATAAAATAAATTATGTTATTAATGGTGATCAGCTTAGTGTACAATAAAGTATTATTTACGGCCTTAATAGTAGCCGGAATAGTATTCTATGCTATTGCAGCCTTACATGTATATCAATTAGTATCTAATTTTCAAAACAATATTCTGCCTATGTTTGAGGCATTATCATCTATAAGAATGAATTATAGGATAGAGTCTATTAATATAACTCAAGTTAATGATGGAAAGATCGAGGTTTTAGTAAAAGCCGTAATTAATATTACATGGGATAAAGAAGTACCAGTTAAGGGCCCTGTTTTAGAAATATCGTGGATGAATAATACTATTGGGAGAATAGAAATAAAATCACTCGATGAACCATTTATGAACCAGCCATTGACTATGAGGTTTTTAGTTGGAAAACAAGATATTGGGGAGCAAGTATATCTTACAGCTATAATCGATACGGATATAGGTGTGATAAAATTAGTACAGCCAATAGCTAACTTATCAACTATTCTAAGCCAGACAGGCATAGCGATCGAAGACATACGTGTCGTGAGACACCAAAATATAGATTACTTAGTCTTTAGTATTACATCATCTAAAAACACTGTTAAATTACCTATTAGAATAGTATTGTTAGATAGAAATAAGGATGTTTTATTAGAAAAATATTGTGAAGACTTCTATGTTGATCCTAGCAGTAAATACGAGGTTTCCATAGATGTTACAGATATCGATCTTGATAATGTAAAGTATATTAAGATCATGGTTTATGATGCGCAGATTGCATTGTTTCAATTAGGGGGTTGATAGGTATGATTTATGAGACAAAGCCCTTGACTGCTAAGGAATTGTCTAAGACTATATCATTAGGTATTGTTAAAGGACTAGTTTATTACTCAATATACTACATTGTATTGTTTAGACTAGTAATATATTATATTATTCCATACCTTATTCAAGCTAGTGGATTAGAAGGTATTGATATAAGCTCATTAGTTAGCCTTGAACTAGTCAATATTAGGATTATCCTAATATTCATAGTATTGTCTATTATAGGAACGTTCTTGGTAAGACACGTACCTTATGGTAGAGCCCTTGATAGTTTAATAGGATTATTAATGCTTTACATAGTATTGACAATATTTAATTTCGGTAGATCCGAGGGCTATATTAGTGAATACAATCTATACTATCATGTAGACTTATCTCCATTATTCCAGTCGATCCTAATTATAATAGCATTTATCACACTTGGACATGTATTCATCTCCGTTGGAAGAGAGTATAGAGGTAGAAAGACACAAGAAACACGCAAAATACACATAGATCAGTAAATCGTCAAGTAATTACATAATCTCGGACCTCAATTCATGCTCTTTAAAAGGATCTTATGTATCATTTTTATTTTATTGCTTCCTTTGTTTACAGCTATTATTCTTTATATTGTTTTAATAGTTCGAAGTATATCTAATATACTTGGGGTTTGGCCATTGTATATTTGTGGTGAAATACACTATTTCCGTGTTCCTAAGCCTTTATGGCGTGATAGACTCTTAAAGCTAAAGCGTGCCGGCGGCAATTGTGTCTCAATATATATACCGTGGAATTGGCACTCTCCTAGAGAAGATATTGTAGACTTTGAGGATAAGTATAGGCAGTGGCATGTAGCCAAGTACTATAGTAGGAATCTCGCTGATTTCCTTGAACAAGCTTCTAGGCTTGGATTAAAGGTAATAGCTCGTCCGGGACCATATATTTGTTCCGAATGGGATAGTGGGGGCCATCCTAATTGGCTCTATACTAAAACTAGTAAGTTACGTAGCCTAGACCCATTGTATATAGAGTATACTAGGAAGTGGTATGAAGAAGTCTATCGTGTATTGAAGCTGTTTATAGAGAGAAATATAGTGACTGCAATACAGGTTGAGAATGAGTATTTCTGGGGCAATGAGAAGTATATTGAGGAGCTCTATAATATTGTGAAGAGACTGGATCCAAATATGCTGGTATTTACAAATGAGAATTATTACTTGTCGAGTGTCCCTAATACTATAGATGACTATCCTGCTCCATGGAATATAAAACCCTTTGAAGAAAAAGTACGTAGATACCTCTCTCATCAACCAGGATTATTCAAGATGTTTGCAGAACTCGAAGGAGGATGGTACAGGTCTACAAGATATGGGTATAATCCAACTAATAGACTCTCTATTCCTGCCGAGTGGACCGAGTTACTTATTAAAACAGCATTTGCCATGGGACTAGACAACTTCAATATATACATGTTCCACGGAGGCTCAAATCCTGGCTATTATACTGGAAAATATATTGACTCATCATATGACTTTGAAGCATCAATTAGAGAATGGGGAGAACTTTCAGAGAGATACTATAAGGTGAAACGAGTATTCATGTTTATGGATTCTTTTAAGGATTTAATAATGGAGACGAAGCCTGTGCAGGGAGTAATTAAGCCTGCCTCTAGTAATTGTAGTGAAGTATTCACTAGGATCGGTGAACATGGGAAAATAATCGTCCTGAGAAATAAATCAGATTTTACATGCTATGAGAAGCTAGTCTATGGTGATAAGATAATACCTGAGAAAGCACAGATAAGAGTGCCCCCAAGATATGCAAAGACCATATTACTGGATCTGGTGATAAAGGAGTCTCCGTTTAAAATCAGCTATACAACTGGTGAAGTACTTCTGAAGAAAAATATTGATAATGGAACTTCGGTTCTTGTTGTCTATGGGGATCCCGGTGAATTAACTGAAACCAGGATCACGTGTAGAGAAGAGATAAAACAAGTCTATACCTGGGGGGATGTATCTTATCAAGTAGATGCTTCTAGGAAGATAGCTACTATTGAGGCCCGGCATGGTAGATCAGATACTATTTTCTTAGCTGAGTCATTGAGTGGAAGCAGACTAGTCATAGTTTATACTACTAGGTTTAGGGCAGAGAGAACCTGGGTATTGGATAATACAGTTATTATATCAAATGCCTATTACATCGGCGAATACGGAGTCCATGGAAACTCTATATGTCTCGAGAGTGAATTAGATAGGGCTAGTTGTGGAGAGGCTACGATAATAACTCCATTAGAGCTAGAAGAGGCATTGATGGGAGAGTCGGGTCTTGAGCTTAAGAAAATAGTTGATGGGGTCTATAAAGTACATATTCCATATGTCTATTGTAGAGAACAAGAAGCCCTTACTTACCAAACTAATAGGGCAACATTAATTGAGGATCCAATTTGGGATAAGATGAAGCCTATACCACCTGCTAGTCCATTAGAGAAAAATGGGTTCTATGAGAATGGAATCTATGTCTATAAGGTTAGATTCGAAATAAATGGGTCTATACTAGGGAAGCTCTCGAATAAAATAATTGCACTAGCTGGTTTCTGTGATTATGCAGTTTTATCCATTAATGGGGTCCATACTGCATCAGGCTATCATTATATTGAGGGAGACGCTACCAAGTCTTTAAAGGAGGGTATAAACGAGGCAGTTATAGTATTAGAGGCTACTGGCCATCCTAATGATGGACTTCTTTACGTGCCCAATGGTGTCTATACAGGAATGTACTTGGGTAAAAAACAGGATATACCAATTAATACCTGGTATAAATATGGCCTTAAGCTTGAAACAGGCCCGGAATTCGACTTTGCCGAGTTTCTATCAAAGCCTATGCAAGTATTAAAGACTCTATCAAAACTTGATTATCGAGGACTTACCCGTGTCAGCTTCATAGATACGTCGGGACTATATATAGGGGAGATCTATATAGATAATCCAAAGTACCATTACATATTTGATCCTGGAGAGGCTTTCTACTACAATCACTACCATAGAATACTCCTATTCATAAACGATGTCTATGTAGGAGCAGTAATAGGGCCTATTGAAATTACTAGCTATTTAAAGCCTGGATTAAACAAGATTGCATTATTCGTTGAATGGGGCATTGCTTCGCCAGTTATTAGAGTCTTTGAGTACAAAGTGGATGGTGAATGGTTCTTACAGGAAGGAACTCATGGTCTTGTCAATGAGTGGTATCGTAAGCCGATCCCTGGAGGCCATGAAATTCTTCTCCCAATAATTCTTGAAGACATGGCTGGCAGAGTAATCTGGGTAAGAACAAGGATGCGTTATGACAGGGAACCATCGACTAAGCATCCTGTAAAGATATTCATTGATTCATGGGGTGCTAGATTACTCGTATTTGTTAATGGACACTTGGTGGGACGCCTAGGTGATGATTCGGCTGGAAAGGAGCTATACGTGCCTGAGCCTGCGCTTAGAAAGGGTGTAAATGATATCTCATTGCTCGCTATTATATCGTCGAATAATGCGGGTATAGGGGGAATAGGATTAAGAGAAGTATATAGGCATGAGGTGAAAGAAATATGTTTTTATGAGAGAACCTAACCCTTCATTCCAAGTCTATATGCTTCTCCAATATACTTCTGCGATATAATGAATAACACGATCATTGGCAAGGCATATAAGAGTGCTGCTGCCGCAAACCTGCCAGGTTCCATTAGTCCTGACTCGCCAGCTACGGCCATTGCATAAATATACTTGCCCAGAGTATCTAATCCCATAATGTTCGCTATAATGAATTCTCCCCATGCACTCATATAGGCTAGGAGTGTAATGATTACGAATGCTGCCTTAGATGCTGGGAAGACTATCCTAAATATTATTGTAAACCAGTCCGCACCATCAATAAATGATGCTTCATCTAGCTCCTTTGGCAATTGATCGAAATAGCTTTTAATTAGCCATGTCTGGAATGGTATTAATCCAGAGACATAGATAAATGGCAGGATCTCGATACGTATGAGTCCAATACCGTATGCTGCTAGCCTTAGGAAGAATATGTATAGTGCTAGAACAGCAATAATTCCAAGTCCTCCTCCAGCCTGGCTAACAATTAAGTAGTAGTAGAGCATTGTGTCTTTGCCCATGAATTCGAATCTCGAGAACGCATATGCTGAAGGTATTATTACGAATATTGCTAGTATAACGGTAAGTGATGTAACAACCAATGTATTCATCAAAGCCCTATGGAATTCCGGATTTTTAAGCGAGTATACGAAATTTTCAAGTGATAAACCATATCGCATAAGATCCTCTATACTAATAATTAATACTTTCGGATTACCAATTAGTGCCTGTGCAACAATATATACTAACGGATAGGCAAGTGCCGCAGCTATGAAAACCCCTACAATTGTTGCGATTATTTTAAGTATAGTTATTGAGGCACCCGGCAACTCTAGATCACCCCGTCTTCTTTAATAACTTGAAGTATATTGTAACGTATAGGAGGATTATTGCTAATATAACCAGGTAGGTGGTCGCTGCATAGCCATACTCTTTATCAATCATCACTCTATGGTATCCGAAGACAATTAGCATTTCATTCTTATAGCCAGAAGTACATCCGACATAGGGTGCACATATTTCGCCGATTGGCCCTGCACTATTAATTGTTAATGGAACTAGAAATGCCTGTAGAGATGCTCCGGTCGTCAATACTGCTGCAAGAGATACTGGTTTCGCTATAAGAGGCAATATTATCTCCTTAAGCCTTGTGAAAACACCTGCTCCATCAACATATGATGCCTCTATAACCTCCTTGGGAACTCCTCTCAGGGCTCCCTGTGTAACAGTCATTACGAATGGATATGCTAGCCACATTTCAAATAAGTTGTATACTAGGAATGCATCCCATTCTCTAACATTTATTTCGAGGCCTAGTAGTTGTCCTAATTGTCCATTGGGGCTGAATAGGAATTTCCATGTTAATGCTGATAAAAGGAATGGCATTGCCCATGGGATCATGAGTAGGGCTCTCAATGCCTTTCTACCCATTACTAGTTCGGAGGAATAGAATATTGCTAGGAGTACTCCCGCACCCATTTTCAATGTAACACTTGTGAGCACAAACAACATGGTCTTATATAATGAATTATAGAATCTTGGATCCTTGAATAGTCTCTGGAAATTCTCAAAGCCTACAAAGCGCATTTGCAGATCCTCTAGTTTTGATTGACTACTACTAATGACTTCGTTCATGTAGCCCTCGTAGTCATGTTCTAGTTTGCCAAAGAAGTTAGCGAGATCCATTGTTATATTGTAGCCTACTAGAACACGATCATAGAGTTCCTCCTTATTCATGAATCTTCCATTAACAAGAATGCTTGACAGGGTAATTAATGAATCTATTTTCTCTAATTTATCGCTTGGAATTAATTCTAGATTAGTTGGATAACCTAATGCTGAACAGTTGAATAATTCTGAAATACTCAGCTTTACTCTAGACAATTTTCTAGCCGACCTATATAGTCCATCGAAGTATGTCTGCGGTATATCAATTGGTTCCACGCCTTCATCCAGCATATTCTTTATATTGATGAAATAGTTAAGGGTCTGGTTAAGATTATTTTCAATATCACCCAATAATTGGGGGGCTTTAGCTCTATGTTCTGGGCTATCCCGTAGGTATGTTGCACATTTTAGCAGGTTTGTATAGTTTCCTATTTTCTCCTGAGCCGGGAGAATATTCCATTGATCAGCATTTGTAAATGCAATGCCTATTGAGAAAACCATTGGCCAAATATTAAAGAATAGGTATAGTATAAGGCTGGGGAGTACGAGGAGAAGAGCAATACGAGTAGGAAAAAGTAATTGTTTTCCACGAATCTTCTTCGTAAACTATCACCTCTCTACTCTATTTTTGTAGAGATTTCATTATATGCATCCTGCAGGGCTTGTTCTACTTTTTCAAGAGCTATTTCTACTGCTTCATCCGGTGTCTTGCCCTCGCTTATTGCCTGGGCATAGGCCTGCCATACTGCCTGTAGATAAGTATCAACTCCCCATACAGTCTGCATGTTCTTGTCCTTAGGCATTGGTATGGAATTCATGAGCTGGTTATAGAATCCAAGGATGATCTTGTATAATGGCTTCTCGTCAACGTGTTCTGTCACATAGTCTGCAACACTATACTTGACTGGGACGTATCCTAGCTCGTCGACAAGGGTTAATAATGCCTCATCATTTAATGCGACATATAATACGAATAGAATAGAGGCATATGTTCTCTCTATTCCTCCAGCCTGGGCCATGACGCTTAAGTACATGTTTCTAAATCCGCTGAACGGTTTAGGTACCTTATCCCCAATCTTTGGAAACGGTACTACAGTGAAACTATCGATGCCAAGAGTGTCAACAGCATATTTTACATCCCATGGACCAGATATATAGAATGGCACTTTGCCTGTTCCAAATAATCTTCTCTGGTAGTCATGTCCTAAGTCACTGACATCCATGTATCTAAGAATGTTTGCTACGAAGAACTTTACTCCTTCTATTGTCTCAGGCTTCGTTAGGCCTAGTTGCTTAGTTATGTCGTCATAGAAGAAGCCGCCGTGTGCTGTTACCCAAGCGTTTATGTGATAAATTCCGACTATCTGTCCAGCTATTCCATACGTTCCTTCTGAGGGATTATAGAACTGTTCCATTATCTGCTTCATTTCTTCAAATGTAGTTGGTGGTTCTGAAACCAGATTAGTATTAACATATAATGCTAATGCCTCTCCAGCATAAGGTAAGCCATATGTCTTTGTCTCGTACGTGACAGCGCTTAAAGCTGTTGGAAGAATAAGTTCTGCAATATCGTCTATTGCGTCATATCCTATATAGTCTTCTAAAGGTATTATGTAGCCTGAATCAGCAAACCATCCAACCCAGTCATGTGCCCATGTAAATACGTCTGGTGCATTACCGATCAATGCCTCCCTCTGATCCGGTGGGAGAGAAGCAATAGCTATAACAGAGCTCTGCAGCTCGCCCATTCCGCCATAGAACTTCTCTACAACATTGATTCCAGGATACTCCTGCATGAACATATCGATAACTTTGATAAAGCTATCCCTCTCCTCAGGTGCAAGTGCATGTCCAAAGTAAATTGTAACATTTATTTCTCCATTCTTGGCTTTTTCAACAAAATCTCTAAATTCTTCAGGGACCCTTAATACCGCTCCATTTATTTCAATGGTTATCTCGGGAGGCGTGGTCGTAGTAGTTGTAGTAGTTGTCTCTGTAGGCGTCTCAGTGGGGGATGTAGTAGGTGTAGTAGTAGGAGATGTTGTGGGTGTTGGAGAAGGTTGTGGTCCCGGCTGAGTAGTAATCCATGCTACGACTCCAATAATTGCTACCAGAATTATTACTATAATTACTATACCCATGGTTTTAGAAATTGCACTCATATTCATAATATTCCCCATTATTGGATGTTGCTTAATATAGCTTATAAACTTTTATAGATACTTAATCTAACAATATGAAATACATAAACTCGATCTAATTACTCAATGTTTCGACATGCATGAAGAGTAGTGTACTAAAATATGGTGTACGCGGAAATAAAAATATGTAGATTATGAATGCTTACCTAGAGGTTTATGGATAAGGTATCCAGAGGCAATCCCTAGAACTAAAGCAATAACTATTGCTATTACAAGGTCTATGATAGAATATCCCACAAGCTTCTCAATCTGTTTCTCAACGGTCTCCGTGACTGTAGTAGTTCTCTCTACTTCTTGTGTTACCGTATGTGTTATAGTTTGTGTAACAGTAACCTCGTACACCTCTTCAGGCGGTATAACTGGGAGCTCTGACGTCTCCGGCTTAAACCTCATTAGCCAATCATATTGCTGGGCCTCAGTAATACCGTTTGGATACTCAGGTGAGTAAAGCACTATGTCATACACCTTTGGCAGTACTCCTGCTAAAAGCGCTCCAATCAGGATCGGTCTCATAGTTTCATTAGCGTATGCCGTTGGATCTACAATCCATTCTCCTCCACCCGGCGCCATACTTCTTATTCTATCCGGGTTTTCTCCAGCCCAACACGCTACTGCAACGAATATTTTCCAGCTCCTTATGTTTTCCCAATCCAATATTAGTGAGCGAGGAATACGTGCTTCGACAAAGTTTTCACTCGTATTACCGATTACGTTGAAGTCCTTGTCTTCTACGAATATGGTTCCATTAGCGTAGTAGAGAGCTGAAAGCTCTCCCGCTAAGACTGGTTCAGTACCCCAGCCGGGTGTCAATATTAAGGCATATTGCCATCCATAGTCTTCTCTAAGCTTAATGTTTAGTTCCAACGTATCTGTCCTATATACCTTGTTTGATGCAAGAGGATTAGTTGTCTGTATGTAGATGTGTATATATTGTAGGCTAAAATCATTGGGTCCATCCCAAGGATCTCCACCTAGATCCCTAAAGTAGACTCTTATAACAAACTCATCTCCTTCAATACCTACATATACTTTAATAATATCGAAGACCCCTGGCTTATACTCTCCAGCCGTAGGATAGCCATAGGTGCCCGGTCCTTTATCGTCATTCTCAGGATCAGGGATCTCGAGATAGATTCTTTCACGTACTTCAATGTTTACAATTACCTCAATATCAGTGCCTGCAATGAATCCTCTAAGCTGATAGGTTCCTGTCTCATTATATACTGGTATTTCGCCCCAGTCTACAGGTGTTGGTTTAATCGAGTGATCAGAATATATGGCTAGAACTGTTGATGGTAGAACTGGTTTAGTGCCAACATAGCTAGTTACGTTCAATGGCCTAGGATCATATAGTGAAATAGGTTCAATTTCTCGATACTCAGACTCGTATATGAGTCTAAATACTTTTAGCGAGGGTAATGCGCATCCATTGAAGTCGAATAGTGCCTGGTTTTCCCATGGATTACCCTCACCAGTCTTCCATCCAGCACCGGGATAAGGTATCCATGCCGCACCCCAGTAGAAGACTCCGAGGGCTTTATTGCCTGCTGCTCTATAAAGTACCTCTATTATATCTCTAATGTATGATGCTTGTCCTTGTACAGTTGCTTTATAGCCTCCCCTAATCTCCAGATCCTTACTACCAAATGTATTGGGGTGTCCATCAGCATCTTCAAGTGTCCATGCATATGCTATTTCTGCTAGTATTATCTCTTTATCATATCTAGTGGTTAGATTGCTTACAATATTCTCGAGTTTCTCAAGTGTTCCGTGCCAGATAGTGTAATAGGAGAGAGCAATAACATCGAATTCTACTCCATCCTCGACTAATTTATCGAAATAGTTAATATAGAAGTCTACTTCATGCCTACCAGATAAGTGTATTACTATCTTTATCGATGGATCAACGTCCTTAATCGCGCTGATAGCCGATTTAAGGAGCGTTACAAACTGAGTCCAATTCGATGCTCTTCCATCAGGCCATAGAAAACCATTATCTATTTCATTACCTACCTGGACTAGATCAGGTAAAGCCCCATTATCACGCATATAGATTAGTGTATCCCTAGTCCAATTATATACTGCCTCAACAAGCTCGGGGAAAGAAAGGTTTGCCCATGCCTTTGGCTTATACTGCTTCCCAGGATCAGCCCACCAATCACTATAGTGGAAGTCAATTAGTACCGTAAACCCCTTAGCCTTAGCCTGCGAAGCAAAAGCAGTCATTCTAGGAACATCACAGTTTCCACCACCATAAGGATTCCCCTGCTCATCATAAGGATCATTCCATACCCTTAGCCTTACAGCATTCACACCGCCCTCCCGTAGGATATCAAATATATTGCCCTCTGTCCCATTCTCAAACCGGTATTTACCACCCAGTTCAAGAATCCATGGAGCCTCCGACAAATCAACACCGCGGAGGAACCCGGCTGGAAGACCAGGAATAGGATTAACATGAATACTATTATCACTAGCCTCAACCACATACACATTATAATATGCTGGAAGCAATACCATATATACAAGAATAACTGCTAAGAGGAGTAGAGCCCTTATCATACACTCCAACCCCAACACTACTAAAAATTATGTAATTATACCATTAATATGTTTTAGTTTATTTTTACATGCCTGTATAGAGTGTTTGAAAATGAAGTTTGTTATTAATGAATTTATAACCAACGATCTTTTTGAATATAGAATCAATCCGTAAAACAAATACTAATTATTGGTTGAAATGGAGCTTATTTAAAAATTTAAAAAATATTTATCTAATTTTTATTATTTTTCGATCGTTTGTTATAAAATATATTTCTAGATCTTCGAGCCATGGATCATATCTTCTAGCGAATGTCTCGAATGTTTTTCTATTACCTGCCCCCACAATTATCTTTCTCCATTGCATGTTAGTGTATTTTTCTAGTTTCTCCATTAGCCATACGTATTCTACAAGATTACTCATTTCAGCCATAGCTGGCCCCTTGTATTTAAAGCGTTTAAAGTCTCCTACAATCCTATGCTCTATGTTGACGAGATCAAATTCCTTAAACTTACCATATATATCCAGTCTATGCTTATACAAAGGTATCCCAATATAACTACTCATAATCTCTCTAGCAACTTCCTCAGTAATATCTTCTGACTTAACTCTATTTATTAGATCCCTCGTAAGGAGTTCTAAAGGTGATTGTTGACTAATTATTGGCTCTATCTGCTTTTTCTCTCCATTTTTCACGAATTTATAAGTGTAGTAAGAATTTGCTCCTTGACCACTTGGAGGAGTCTTTACTGATGCTAATAAAACTCTATAGTTATATCCAGATTCTCTTAACCATTGATTAAAGAGATCTATACTCTTCCTACTTCCCAAAGCACTACATACTGCAGGCATACGACTATACAAGCCCATCATACTATGGACATCACCAGCTCTAATAGTAATGGAGTCCCTTCCCCGATCAATTGCGGGCATTATATAACGCTCAAATACAAACCTCCTAATATTATCCGTAAGGCCCAACACCTATCACCATAAAATATTATGAGTATCAAAAACTCACATTATATATACCATTGAGCCATATAGGTATTGATAATGATTCTATAAATAGATTTAGAGAAGAAAAGCTACCAATAAAGTATGAAAGAGATCTTAATGAATATTATATACAACTAAGTATTCCTAGGTCATTATTTTATAATCTTGTAAGAAATTTGGCGAAACTCCATAGAGCTTTCATAGGTTTGCGTATTGGAGGTATCAAAGGATTTGAAAACGAAATAAACATAACATTAAAGAATGTGGAGAGGGAAGCCTTAGAAACAATGATCAAAGTCATTAGTGTGCTTGAGAAATATGGAATTGATAATATATGGTATAGCATCTTTATCAATCATTTCTTAGCAATTATAGCTGCTGAGAAAAAATTTGATCTTGTACTAGGAAATCTTCCATGGGTTAATGTCTCCAAATATCCAAGAAAGTATAGTGAAAAATTGAAAAAAATTGCAAAGGAGCTAGGCGTTAATCCGCCACGAGAGGCAGCCAAGAAATTAGATATTTCAGTTATACTTTATGTAATTAGTGCTAAGTATTTGCTTAAACAAGGTGGTGTCTTGGGACTAATGGTTCCAGCAAGCATATTTAGAGGACTACATGGTAGTGGATGGAGATCTTTCTTTATAGAAAAAAGGTAAAGATTTATGAAGTATTTGATCTAGAAGATATACAACCTTTCGAAAAAGCCCAAAACCAACCCGGAATAGTGTTTGCCAAGAGGTGAAATCATGGAGGAATTAACATTTACCTATATAAGGTTTAAGGGTAGAAAGCTAAACCCGGAAAGCTTTGGTGGAAGAGAACCAAAATACAAGGAGATATATGAATTTTACTCCAATGGACTGATTACGATAGAGAGCAAAGAATATGTCGCTGTAGGGATAAAGGGAATGATCATTGCTCTTACAAAAAGGACTAGGAAGAAAGAAAAAGAATTCAAAGAAACTATATGGATTAGTAAGAAAACATATAACTATGCTATGAAGGTTCTTAATCCTGAGAAAGTCTACTATGTTGCTCATGAAGGAGTAACGCTTACTTCGGCTAAAGGTGCTTGGCTTGTTGTAAATAAACCGAAACCAGTAAAATGTCTCCCTGGATTTGGTGACAAATGTTATATCGTAGAGACGAAGCTAAGCAAAACTTTAGATCTAGATCCCTTTATTGTTGAAGGTAAGTTCTTATTTAAAGCGGCGAAAGGAGAGCATATAAAAACGGGAAGAATAAGTAATTTTATGTATGTTCTTTTACCTTATGACATATACAAAGGTAGATTTTTAACTCATAATGAATTAACTAAAACCCTTCTTTACAAAAATTATTTGTCAATAAATGAAATTAAAGAAATTTTGAAAAAACAAGTAAACATTTGCGTAAAGAATGGTGGCACGTGGAGAGAATGCGGCCAGAAGTGTTTCTTAGATATAAGGTTATGTGGAGAGACGTGGCAAAAGAATTTATAGTTGCGGTTGATACAGAAGGCATAATACCAGATTATACAATTAACTATGTTGTTACAAATAACATAGACGAAGCATATTATTTATTTGCAATTCTTTTATCGCCTCAAATAAATGCTGTAGTACAAGAACTTTCGCCATGGGTAGGTCATGTACAACCGAGATTTCTTAGATACTTTAAAATACCAAGATATAGATCAACACATCCCATTCATAAGACTTTAGCAAATAAAGGAAAGGTTATTCATGAAAAAGGCTATGTAGATTACAGCGATCTTAAGGATATAGAGTCCCTAGTAGATCAATTGTAACGGCATCACGGAATATTACTACAATATAATTTGTATTTTTATAGTTCACATCTAGATTGTTCTTTAATTTATAGTCCTATGTTCTCTATTCTGTCATGTACTTTATTTGACTTTATAAATTCTTAATATAGATAGCATGAGCCATATATCTTGGTAGCTTTATGCAATTGATATTACATATTAGTTTAATTTTTAGCATGAAGCGAGTAGGCTTAATTATCGAATATAAAATAAGACTAATAAACTTATTAAATATAATATTCATGTTAATTTTTCACTGTCCTCATATGTTATTATATGTGTGTCTTCTTTTTTGATTTGTCCTAGTTGTTTTAGCATTATTGGTGCGTGTATGTATGCTAGTGTCATTCTTGGCTTTATCTCTATGAATCTGTGTGCTGGCACTATTGTTGTTATTGGTGTTTCCTCGATCTGCAATCCAATAGAATGCGTGTACCCCACTACTCGGTGTTCTAGCATATCGTGTTTGGCGTAGATTTTGTCTAGTTCTTTCATGACGTCTATGAATCTCTTGCCTGGTCTTGTCTGTTGGTTTGCTTTTTCGTATACTTCTTCCATGCATTTCATGGCTTTCTCCGCGAGGCCTGTTGGTGTTCCTGTGTAGATTGTCCGTGCTTTGTTTGCGTAGTATCGATGGTGGTCTGCTTCTATTACTATTGTTACGAATGTGTTTGGCCTTACCCTTACGTCGCTGAATGGTTCGCTGTGGACTCTTGGGTGTGGTCCAGCATTTATGTAGACTAGTGGTTCTTCGCTTCCGAGCTTGTAGAGTGTATGGTATATTTCAGCAGCGATTTCTGTTTCCGTTATTCCCGGCTTTATTATTGATAGTGCTTTCTCCATAGCCTTATTGGCCTTGTAGCCTGCTTTCCTTATAGCCTCTAGTTCATAGTCATCCTTAATCATTCTCATATCAGATAATATGCCGGATACATCCACGATCTCTACTCCTGGATTCAGTCTTTTGAACATTTCATAGAATAATATGTAGGAATCACGTTCAACACTAAATTCTAGACCTACTCTACGATATACTCCTCGTATTCTACCCGATACCTTAGCCATTAAATCTCCTCCATCAACATAGGTAACTACATTCTTAATCCATGTACGTTCAAGGAAGCCTTCTTCCTCACCACGTGCTACAAAAGCAACAGGTTCATCATCAACCGGTATTAATAATGCTGGTCTAAGCCACTTGATTCCCGTAAAATATATGAAGCTAGACAAGGTCCTGATCATAGTTGCTTCAATGTCTTTCTCAGCCATTTTCTCCCTAAAACGCTCTAGCCTAGACTTTAGAATATGTACAGGGAATCTAGATGGCACATGAATCACTTCCAATACAATAATTATCTTCTCCCTCGATCTTTTTAAGATTTGTGATATATTCCAAGTATTGCCCCCCGTAATATTCCTTGTAGGTACATTACCTTTTCTCTTCCTTAGGGATTTCATAAAAGTCTTTTGAGAATGTTTCATCGTTACATATTTGTTTTTAAGGTAAGTAAATAAATATAGTTAGTGCGACCAAGTTATTTTGAGGCAGATAGTATGCCTCAGCTCAGTAAGGCTAAGATCTATGCTGTATTGTTTCTCCCTTTTATTCTCTCAATGATTATTTCATCAATGATCATTGGTTACCACATGCAGCTTTATAGTGGAGATGACGTTTCTCCTGAAGAAATCGGAGTCCTGGCTATGAGAGTACAGTATACGTATTCATTCTATTGGTCAATACTCCAGATATTATTCGGCTTAATAGCGTTAAGGTATATGGGCGGCTTAGCTTCTCTTAAGAAAGTCTATAGCATAGACGATATAACTAGATCTCCTCTAAAGAGTATTGGATTAATAATAGGCTTGTATCTTGTTACAACAGCTATTATATGGGGGTTCCAGGGAATCAATATGTTACTGACTTATAGTGGGTCCTGGGAGGAGTATTCTAGATTGTGGAGAGAAGTTATAGAGGGAATACCATTATACACGAAGTTGTATATGGTATTAGTGGCTCCTTTTACAGCAGGTATTTTTGAGGAAATAATATGGAGATGGTTCGGCATAGAATCATTGTCTAAATACTATAGCGTTAATAAAGCAGTTATAACACAGGCAATAGCATTTGGCCTGTGGCATGGATTATCTCTACATGCAGTTGCAACAATGATCATTGGAATAGTCTATGGACTAGTGTATGCTAGGAGGAGAAGATTACTTGTAATCTCATTATCCCATATAGTGACAGACATCATTGGATTCTACTTATCATTCTTTACAGCGGCATAGGATATTGGAATAGTAAAAGAATATGCGAATACAAGAGAACCTTTATAGTCTATATCGTTAATGTCAGTAGTCCTAAGAATATTAGAATTGCAGCAACTATCTTTTGTAGAGTAACTTTTTCACCAAGCAATATTATTGATAATACTATGATGAATAGTATACTTGACCTATCTACCATAGCGACTTTTGACGCTTCTCCTATCTTTAATGCAGCAAAATAGAATAGCCACGATAATGCACCTGCTAAACCACTAAGTAGTATATAGATAGATTCCTTCGAAGTCAGGTTTAGAAGAAGCGGGGTCTTCTTTGAATATACAATATATCCTATTATGAAGATAGACATAACTATAGCTCTTAAGCCAGTAGCAACTACTGGGTCGAGTCTAGCTAGTCCTATTTTAGCAAATATTGTGACTAAGGCAGCGAATATGGCACTTAATAAAGCGAGAATAAACCATATCATGCTTAAACACCTATCTTTGTATGGCTGAGCATGTATAATTTAAATTTGCATTAAATACTAGATAGAGTTTATGGAAAATAGATAAATTCCATCAAGGTATCTTCTTTAAAATATAGTCTATGTATTCTTTGAACTTCGTATTATCCATATAGTCAATACCAAATAAATTCTCTATAAAGCACCTTTCCTCCGTTGGTATTCCTCTAATAAGAGATATTTTATTAAATATGCTATCTAGTCTTTCAAACGATCTATGCCTTGGATCTATTATCGATAGATATAAGCTTCTAGCTTCTAATAATACTACTTGATTATTTCCTCTAAACATTTCTCTCAAGATCTTTTTCATATTCCTTCTTATATATACATTATTAACCATTGACGCTTTTTCTAGTACCTGCTTAATTAATGAGTCATCTATATTCCTTAATCCATGGATCTCAATATACTTGTTAATTAGCCCATGCCTTTCAGCTGCCAAGTATATCTCTTTAGCCTTTGGACAAGGAATTACATTATCTTTTAATTCATAAATAATGACTAATTGATTAATTGC
>Ga0180301_10001115_pt1 | contig 20957 bp, 21 predicted proteins | sample GuaBasSediGuay16_FD_121797 | JGI IMG/M metagenome (GOLD analysis project Ga0180301, IMG submission 121797) | Subseafloor sediment microbial communities from Guaymas Basin, Gulf of California, Mexico - Guay16, Core 4569-2, 12-15 cm | ecosystem: Environmental > Aquatic > Marine > Hydrothermal...
TTAAAAAAGGAACTCGCAGCAGGGTCAAGGGCAATACATATCTGCTTAGCAGGTGAGTATCCACTCTTCTCTATCGCTTCAATAATCAATCTTATTGCTTCTTCATTCTTCTTTAAATTGGGAGCAAATCCTCCTTCGTCTCCTACACTGGTAGAAAGCTTTTTAGACTTAAGAATAGCCTTTAAGGTATGAAAGACTTCTGAAGCTGCCTGGAGAGCTCGTTTAAATGTTTTAAACCCAAAAGGAACAATCATAAATTCCTGAATATCCAGGTTATTATCTGCGTGCAACCCTCCATTTAAGACATTCATCATAGGAACCGGTAAAAGATTTGCCTTTCCATTAAGGTATTTATACAAAGAAAGTCTCTTTGTGTAAGCTGCTGCTTTAGCTACAGCCAGAGAAACCCCTAAAATGGCATTGGCGCCGAGATTTGACTTGTTTTCTGTTCCGTCAAGCTTAAGAAGTATCCTGTCAATCTTTCTAAAATCTGCTTCCTTACCTCTTATATGTTTAGCAATAACAGAATTGACATTATTAACTGCCTTAAGGACACCCTTGCCTTTAAATCTCCTTTTATCTCCATCTCTTAGCTCTAGCGCCTCATGCTCACCTGTGGAAGCACCCGAAGGCACTGCTGCTCTTCCTAAAATTCCGTTGTTTAAAACAACATCAACTTCCACTGTAGGATTACCACGGGAATCGAGAATCTCACGTGCGAATACTTTTTTAATCTTAGCCATTATAAATCCTCCTTTCTCTTTTTTCTCTTTTTATAATAAATTACACCGCTTAAATTAAGATTGGATAAAATTATACTCTCAAAAAAACATAAGTCAATATTTTGACAAACAGAAGAAAGTGTGATAATGTTATGTAAAGAATCAGGTATGGACATAGTAAAAATTAAAAAATTCATAAAATTTCACTGGATAAAGATTCTAATTATCTTTATCGGGGCTGTCTTTCTCTCATTTCTTATCTTTCTCCTTATTGTGGGAATAAAAAATTTCTTAACCTTAGAATCATTCTACAAAAAGATGACTTTGGCAGGAATTCCTCTGCAACTATTCTTAAGCATCATCACTGCTTTCATTTTTGCCTCTATTTATACGTTCAGCTATATGTGGTTTTTCTTTGGAGGGGGGCTTTCAAAGATAGGACAAAAAAAAATAAAACCTCAAGATGTAAACATACGCTGGTCTGATGTTGTAGGAATGAAGTCTATAAAAAAGGAAGTAGCAGAAGTAATAAGGTTAATAAAAGACCGCTCACAGCTCAAAAGAGTAGGAGGAAAGATTATAAAAGGCGTTTTAATGGTAGGGCCCCCAGGATGTGGTAAAACATACCTTGCCAAAGCTATTGCTACGGAAACAGGTCTTCCTTTTTTAGCTGCGGTAGGAAGCGAATTTATCGGAATATTTGTAGGAGTAGGCGCATCGAAGGTAAGAAGTCTTTTTAAAGAAGCTCGTGTTTTAGCAGAAATCCATGGGGGTTGCATTATCTTTATTGATGAAATTGATACTATTGCCCGTCCCCGCGTGGGAGTAAGCGGAATGGGGGCAGGTATGGATTATAATGCAACCGTTAATCAACTCCTTACAGAATTAGACGGCTTAAGGCAGACGGAAAACAACATAGTAGTTATTGCTGCAACGAATGTCCCTGAATCAAATCTTGACCCTGCATTAATGAGAGCAGGCCGCTTTGACAGAAAAATATACGTTCCCAAGCCCAACTTAGAAGAGAGAAAAGAACTTTTTAAATACTACCTCGATAAAACAGAATATGATACTGCTATCAATATAGATGTACTGGCACGCAAAGCAGTAGGATTTTCTCCTGCTGATATCTCCAATATGGTAAGAGAAGCTTCTTTAATTTCTGTACGCAACAAAAGAGAAAAGATAACCAACAAAGACTTATCCGAAGCTTACGACCGCGTTGTCTTTGGGTTAAAGAGTGAAATTACTCTAAGTGAAAAAGAAAAAATATGGGTGGCCTATCATGAGGCAGGCCATGCCATTATCGCCTATCTTACCCACCCCACGGACGATGTAATTAAAGCTTCCATCATTCCCCGCAAAGGTGCCTACGGCTATATAGGGCACAGGCCTGCTGAAGAAATTCACATTCATAAGAAAGAATGGTTTCTTGCCAATATTAAGACCTACCTGGGCAGTTACGTGGCGGAAAAAATAAAATTCGGCACTACTTCTTCTGGCGTAGAAGAAGATTTTATACAGGCCTTTAGCCTCGCCCATGAAATGGTATGGCGATGGGGAATGGGAAAATCAGGATTGTTAGGAAACTTTTATGCCTTAGCTCAAACACAATGGAATAGTGAAATACTTAACATATCCGAAGAAACAAAAAGAAAGCTAGATGAAGACACTCAGGAAATCCTTAAAAACTGCCTCAAAGAAGCTGAACAAATTCTTACGCAAGAGAAAGATCTCCTAGAGTATTTCGCCACTGAACTTCTTAAGAAGGGAGAGTTAGAATACGATGAAATCGTAGATATCTTTAAAAAGTATGGTAAAGAACGCCCTCAAGATATTAGTCATTAGTGTAACTCTTGTCTCCTGTACTATAAACCCCACTTATAAGCGCAAAGATATAGAGAAAACGATAGAAAAAATATGCAAAGAGGAATTTAACATCGATGTAACCTCCTTTGTCACAGGGGAAACTATCTGGATATACGCCCCTTTTTACGATCTGGTAAATCCAGATAAGTCATTCAATGAGAAGGCCAGAGAAAAAATAGAGCATATATTTCTTTCTCTGAAACGGGTGGTGTTAAGCATGGATAAACCTCCTAAGTTCTTTGCCTTTGTCGCCTCGGATATAAAAAATATCGGCGTAGATATTTACCAAATTGGTTTTATCCCTGATATTGTAAAGTTTGAGCTGCAATTTATCTCCCAAAAAGAATTACAAAATAGAATGGTATTCATACCCACAGAAGACCGCAAAGCTTTAGGAGACAAAAAAGGCCTTCATGTAACCATGAATGAAATAACAATGGGTGACTTTATAACTTACCTCGTACTACAAAAATTAATGAATACCTATTATAAAGAAAGCGAGAATAAATACGTAAGTGTTAACACTATAGACGGAAATTACCAATACGGGAAAATAACTATCATAGTGGATATCACACACATAACTGGGAACAAAAACGAAATTCCTTCTCCTTTATTTATAGCAGAGAAATCTCTTATTCACTACCTAAATATATATAAAGAATTTACCGCCGAGATTGATTATGTGGAGATAATAGATAAGAGTTCTGGCAAGAAAAGGCTCTACACCATAAAAGCCTTGCTTGAGAGAGATTATTAAGAAGAGTCATTCTTGGACTATAACTCTCCTTTTATCTATAACAAGTTTACCATCTATAAATAGCTTGATAGCCAAAGGATAAAGCCGATGCTCCAAGCGATGGATTCTCTTCTCAAGGCTCTCTAAATCATCCCTTTCAGAGATATAAAGAGGAGCCTGAAGGATAATAGGGCCGTGGTCAACATCCTCATCAACAAAATGAACTGTTACCCCTGTAATTTTTACACCGTAATGGTAAGCACGCTCAATAGCACCTGTTCCTTTAAAAGAAGGTAGAAGCGCAGGATGAATGTTTAAGATTCTGTTTTTAAACGCTTTTACAAAATAAGGAGTCAATATCCGCATAAATCCCGCCAACACTACAAGGTCTATCTTCTTTTGTCTAAGGATTCTTACAATCTTCCTATCAAAAGAAACCCTATCTTTAAATTTATTAGGGTCAACAAATACATCCTCTATCTTATGTCTTTTTGCACGGATACGCACAAAAGCATTTCTCCTGTCAGTTATAAGAAGCACAACTTTGGCATTCTTTATCTTACCCTTCTTTATTGCCTTAACAATCGCCTCGAAGTTTGACCCATTACCTGATGCTAATATTGCAATCTTCATAACTTTCTAATTATTCTCACTTGAAAATAGTAACCTTTCTTTCTAAGCACCCCTCTTATAATTAAATAATAAAGGCTGGTAGCAGTTAAAGCAAGAAGAAAACTTAAAAGCTCTCCATAAACCCTGAAAAGGAAAAGGCTGAATACAAAGACACAAACAGGGATAAAAAACATAATAATACTTGCAAGCACTGTCTTTTTCTCTTCAATCCCTATCTCTATTCTATCCCCCTTTCTTATAAGAAAATCCCCTCTAGGAATATGTATAACTTCCCCTTCTTTTGCACATAGGGAAGAAAACCTGCAGCAAGAGCACATTACCCTCTTTATGAATTTAATTCCTACTTCTGTGGGGGCAACATCTACAACTTCTACTTCCTCTTTAAACATTGATATTAACAATACATTTAGTAGGACACTTGCTGCTTGCTTCTTCTAAGATTTCCAAGGAGACCTTTTTCTTGCGGTCTATACGAGAAATATTTTCCTCCACCTTAAAAGGAGAATCCTTTAAGCGACTGCATATGCCACAGCCCATACACCCTTTGCTACAAACTCTTTTTACATCAATAGCTTTTTCCCTGTTATTGCAACCAACATAGTAAAGAGCCTTTTCGTCAAACTCAACTAGTTCAAAAAGCCCACGGGGGCAAGCTTCTACACACTTACCACACCCTATGCAAAGATTAATATCTACATACACTCTTCCTTCTCTAAGAGTAATTGCCCCTACAGGGCATACTCTAGAGCAATCTCCTAATCCTAAACACCCGTAAACACAATCAATTCCCCCTCCTGCAATATCGGCTGCTTTACATGTTAATACTCCATAATAATCGCTTGAAGATTTTTTCTGGCTCTTATCTGCAGTACAATGACAAATAGCAATCCTCCTCTTAGGTATAGCTGCCTTTGATATGCCCAGTATATTCTTTATATTCTCATTCACAGATGCACCACCAGGAATACATCCCGAGAAGATACTATTCTTTTTTATTATTGCCTCAGCAAATGCCCGACAGCCGCTAAACCCACAGGCGCCACAGTTTATTCCCGGCAGTACACTTAAAATTTTTTGCAACCTCTCATCCTCCTTTACACTAAGTTTCTTATTCAGAAAGGCTAAAAGTACGGCAAAAATAAACCCTACACTACCTAAAGTAACTAAGGAAAATATAACTTCTCTCATCTTAAGAACTTATCAGCCCTGAGAATCCCATAAATATTAAAGCAAGTAAAGATGCTGTAATCAGAGTTATTGGTGCTCCTTTAAATACCCGTGGAACATCTGCGTATTTTAATTCCTCGCGAATACCTGCCATAATCATAAGTACCAAGGAAAACCCTATCCCGCCTGAAAATCCAAAAACTACAGCCTCAAGAAATTTATAATTACGCGTTACCATAAATAATGCTGCTCCCAGTATAGAACAGTTAGTGGTAATAAGGGGCAGATAAATTCCTAGAGACTGATAAAGAGCAGGTGAAAATTTTCTAATGAACATCTCTACAATCTGCACTAAAGATGCAATGACAAGAATAAATACCACATACTCCAGGAAAAACAAACCTAACTTAGCCAGCACAAGATGATAAATAATCCAGCTTATTGCTGTCGCAAGTGTCATAACAAAAACTACCGCCATTCCCATTCCAAAAGCAGACTCGTATTTTGCAGATACCCCCAAGAAAGGACATATTCCCAGAAAATAAGAGAGTACAAAATTGTTGATTAAGACTGTTGAGATAAATATAAGGAGCAAATCTTTCATTTTGACCTCTCCTCTATTTTATTCATTGCCGCTATCATAAACCCCAATACTAAGAAAGCTCCGCTGGGAAGAACCATTACCACTAAGGGATTAAACGAGGATGGCAATATTTCTATCCCCAGAAAAGTTCGTGAACCCAAGACTTCTCTGACCGTCCCCAGAATAAATAATCCCCAGGTAAATCCTATTCCCATACCTAAAGCATCAAATAAAGAGTCCTTTACACTATAACGTGAGGCAAACGCTTCACACCTTCCCAGAATAATACAGTTAACAATGATAAGGGGAACATAGGGACCTAACTGCTCACTTATCTTGGGAAACTGGGCTTTAAAGAATATATCAACAATAGTTACAAATGTAGCAATGATAACTGTATAGACAGCAATACGCACCTGATGAGGAACTATCCTCTTTATCAATGAAACCACCAAAGAAGAGAAAAATAAGACAAAAATAACAGCACACCCCATAGAAAGGCCATTTAAAGCAGTAGTAGTAACTGCCAGCGTAGGACACATCCCCAAAAGTTGCCTCAACACAGGATGTTCTTTCCATAAACCTTTTATGAAATTATTCATTTTATTAATAATGGTTTTAACTCATCTATTGCCTTATTAAGAATATTTACCACTGATTTAGAAGAAATTGTTGCTCCTGTAATAGCCTTAATCTGATTGTCCTTCTTAACTTCGCTTTTTGTGTATTCAATAGGAACTTTTATATTGAGACTCCTGAACTGATTTTTAAAGAAACCTTCGTTAATCTTTGCGCCAAGCCCTGGTGTTTCCTGGGAAGAAATAATTTCTATTCCCAGAAGTTTATTAAAATCTTTGTCTGTAACAGCCATAATCTTTATCTTACCCTGATAACCTTCTCCTGTAGCAAGAAATCCATAGCCTATAAGACTGTTTTTGCCATCAAAGAGCTTATATATCTTTGTCCCTTTAATACTTACCTCTTTGACATCCTTACATTCATCTACAATATCAAAAATAGCTTTCTTAACAGCTTTACTTTCATTATAATTTATCTTTTCCCTTGCCATACTTTCTGCTAAAGAAAGAAACAAGGCACACACCAAACATACAATAGTTAATACCCCTACTATCTTTATATTATCTCTCATGCTTCTTCCTCCTGATAGCTCCTATTGCTCCAAAGCTCTTTTGTTTAAATATCTTGTCAATTAAAGGGGTAAAAGCATTCATAAACAGTATAGAGTACATAACCCCTTCAGGCAAACCGCTGAAGTATCGAATAATCATAACAAGAGTAGCACAGCTTATCCCAAACACAAACCTTCCCGTCTTACTAACCGGTGTAGTTACAGGGTCGGTGGCCATAAAGAATGCCCCCAGCATAAATCCTCCGCCAAAAAGATGAAACAAGACAGAACCATTTATAGGATTAACCAGGTAAAAAACACTGGAAATAAATGAAACAGTTGCAATCATACTCAGAGGTATCCGCCAATCCGCTACTTTTCTTACAATGAGATATACCCCCCCCAGAATTAGAACTAAACTCGACGTTTCACCAATACAACCACTCGTAGTCCCAAGAAAAAGATGTGAGACAGGCGTCAGGATATGGTCAAACTTACGCAAAGCTAAGGGTGTAGCTTCGGTAATTGCCTGTAAACTAAAAGGCTCAGACCACGTTGTCATCATTTTAGGAAAAGCAGCCATAAGAAATGCCCTTCCTGCTAAAGCAGGATTAAAGATATTATTGCCTAATCCCCCAAAAAGATGCTTACCTACCAAAATAGCAAATATTGCGCCTAAACTTGCCCCATACCATTTGATAGAAGGAGGAAGCACAAATGCCAATAAAATCCCTGTCAATACTGCACTACCGTCTTTTATTGGCGAAGGCTTCTTTCTTATACGGCTAATTATTTCTTCGGTTGCCACAGAGGTTACAACACAGTTTAGAATCACAAAAAGAGCATCCTGGCGAAAGAAATACAAAGAAGCCAAAAAAGCCGGCATAAGAGCGTAGATAACCTGTCGCATAACCCAGGGAGTATCATAACCAGCTTTTATATGAGGGGAAACACTAACTGCTAACCGCATATTTTTTGCCTACCTTAATATAATGAACAATAGGTATTTTAGCCGGACATGTAAAACTGCATGCTCCACACTCAATACAATCTTTTATATAAAAATCCTCAAGAGAAGAATACTCTTCATTCTTAACTTTCTTCACAAACTCTAAAGGCAAAAGGCCCATGGGACAGGCGTCTACACAGCGGGCACACCGGATACAGACTGACTCCTCTCTTAAATCAACCTCCTTCCGGGTAAGAAAAAGAACACCACTTGTTCCTTTCATAACAGGATAGTTGAGACCTTTAAGAGCAATTCCCATCATTGGCCCGCCATAAACAATCTTAACAGGCTCTTCTTTAAAGGACAAAATACCCTCTTCAAAGAGCTCGGCAATGGTTGTACCTAATTTAAGAAGTAAGTTCTTTGGTTCTCTCAGTGCCCCCCCTGCAAAAGTAATTACCCTTTCAATAAGAGGTTTATTATAATAAACGGCTTCATATATAGCAAATATAGTACCAACATTATGAACTAAGCAACCAACATCAAAGGGGAGTCCACCTAAAGGAACTCTTCTTTTTGTTAAAGCATAAATAAGCTGCTTTTCCCCTCCCTGAGGGTAATATGATGGCAAAATTGCTAACTTTTGTTGCGGCAGGGAATATTTCTTTGTGCTGATAACGCTGTTAAACTTTTTTATCGCTTCGGGTTTATTTTCCTCAATAGCAAAAATCACTCTTTGAGGAGAAACTATTCTACAGATAAGCTCAACCCCTTTAAAAACCTCTTCGCATTTCTCTACCATAAGCCTGTAGTCACAGGATAAATAAGGCTCACACTCACAACCATTAACAATCAAAGTATCTATTCTTTTGGGAGGGCTTAACTTAACATGAGTAGGAAAAGCTGCTCCACCCATGCCTACAATACCAGCATGTTTAATCTTGTTCAATAGATCCTCTCTCTTAAGAAAATCTGCTTCTTTGTCAAAAGAATATGCCTTTGGGGAACAACCTTCTGCATCAACAACAACTGCCGTATCTTTCTTCAAAACAGGATGATTAAAAAAAACTATATCCTTAACCTTACCTTCAACAGGGGACGATAAAGAAGAAGAAATTAAACCGTCTCCTTCGGCAATTAGAGAAGATTCCTCAAGATAATCGCCTTTGTTAACTAAAAGTTTTGAGGGTTTTCCTGTATGCTGAGAGAGAAAAAGATACAATCTCTTTACAGAGAAAAAACGTTCAATAGGAATCTCATGCTGTGGTAACTTTCTTTCCTCTACGTGAATCATTTTCAGCAATAAAGTTAAAAAAGAAAAAAAGAAACATTATTATACCTACACTTATAATAATTGTAAAGGGAGTAAAGATTTCAGCAAGATAAGAGGCTAAAAACATAAAAATAATAAAAGCTAAATGAATAACTATCTCAAGGGAGCTAAAAATTCTTCCCCAGAGATTATTGTCGCTATTTTTATGAATCAAACTGTTTATACCCACAACAACAGGAGAAACAACAATACCGAGAAGAAATACGGAAAAGAAAGCAAATAATTTATGAGGAAACTTTTTTAAACTAACAACAAAGAAAACAAGATACAAACTTGATGCAATCATTGTTATATTTATCACCTTTCTTATATCCATGTTCCGTCCGAGTCTGCCGTATATAAGAGTGCCCAAAAAGAGTCCAGAACCCGCGCCAATCGCTAAAAAACCGAGGTCCAAAGTAACCGTAGAAAGGGTATCCTGAATAAACACCACAAAGACTACGTAAAGAGCGCCAATAAAAGAAAAAAGCATAAAGAATATTTTGGTGGCGTACCTTGTCTCCTGGGAGCTAAAAAGATAATTTATGCCCTCCTTTGCTTCTTTAAAAAAAGAATGTTGCACTATCCTAATGGCATCTTTACCAAGATATAATAGATCGGAAACACGGAAATACTTATGTTCTTCTACCTTCATCATCCCAATAAAACACGCAGAAATAAAAAAAGTAAGGGCATCTATAAAAAAGGCTGTCTTTATGCCATACTTTTCTACAATAACGCCACCTAATCCAAACCCAAGCATTGCCGCTACCATCGCTGTAGTAGAAACTAAAGAATTGGCCATAAAGATATCTTTCTTATTATCTACCAGGGAAGGGATAATTGCCATTTTAGAAGGTATAAAAAACCTTCCAATGCAAAAGGAAAGAAAAATCAGCAGATATACAAAAATCAACGAACGGAAGTAAAAGAAAAAAACAGGGATTAAAAAAATACTTAGCCCCCGCAACAACTCAGAAAAATACATTGTTTTCCGTTTGTTCCACCTATCCACGTAGACTCCAGCAACAGGAGAAATGAGAAATACTGGCACAATTGCTAAACTCATTATCTTTGCGAGACTAACCGAGGAATGAGGCCTTATTTTGTAAACAAGACCAATCAATGCCATCTGAGTAAGCCTGTCTCCAAACTGCGAGATTATTTGACCCAACCAGAGAAACAAGAAATTCCTTCTTTTTAATACCTTAAAATAAGCTAAAAGCATACGCTTTCACATAATACCGGTAATCACAGATTTATTACAGACAGTCACAGATATAACCCGCTTGTCATCTGTGTAAATCTGCGTTTATAAATGGACCGGAGCGGATTTGAACCGCCGACCCTCTCGTTGCGAACGAGATGTTCTCCCAACTGAACTACCGGCCCAAGATTATATCATATTCATAACTTTTCTTTCCTAAAAATAAAAGCAAATGAGACTGCAACACTTTGTGCATTTCTACTCATTATGGCTTGTATCTTAAAGATATAAGTTTACTAAATAAGCAGGAGGGGGTCAAGTTAATTTATGGAACAAGAAACGGAATTGAAAGTTACAGGATCCGTAAGATATAAATCAGGATTCTTGCGTACGTGGCGCGGAAAAGGTGTCTCGTCAGGATCGTAAAGCAATACAACATTAGAAAGGCTAAAAACATTGGGTGATGCAAGAGAAAAAGTTGGGTAGTTGCCGTGGTCATCAGGTATAACTCTTGTAGTAAGCCGCTCCCAGTTAGAATTGCAACGTCTAGGGGGTGTATTTCTCCAATCAGAACAAAACCTTATATGGTATTCCTGAAAAGAACCGCTATAAACTCTTTCAGGGCCTGTTGCGTGGTCTACTTCATAACGCACCCAGGTATCATCCGTGTAATCATCAGGGGTTTTATTGCTATCTATCCTAAGTATAACATAACTTTCGGTCGCACTCTTCGTACCCACCACAATACCAGGATTTGCAACATCCCCCGTAGCCGCCACAGCATATTTAGCAATATGTTCAAATATTAAGGACATCTCATTAACAAGTATTGCTTTTTTACGAGACGACTCAAACATATATATACTTGAATAGTCAAAGGTAGTGGCAGCGAGAATAATTACACTCAACAAAACTATTGTTATAATTAACTCTACTAATGTTAGCCCTTTCTCTCTACGCTCCTCCATACAATTTAATACCTCTTTATATTTTAATTCGTCGGATAATTGACGTTGATAATCACCCTTCTACCCCAAGGCACTGAGGTTACAGAATAATTACCTGAATAATCAGGATTGGTTATAGAAAGATTGTGGCTTCCCAACGAAAGAGAGCCTATATCAGCGCTATACCAATCCTCCCTTACATCGTTATAAAAAGAAGAAAGATAACTGCGAATATAGTTAGCAGCAGCAATGCGCCGGTTAGACTTATTTATGTACTTGCGAGCAGAAACAAAAGTAGCAAAAAATCCAATGATTACAAAGGCAAGAATAACTGTAGCCGTAATAAGCTCAATAAAACCAAAACCTTTTCTTTTTATCCGCATAGAGAACACTTTTTAGAAACTATCACAGTTTCCTGGAATAGGCTCATCTGTATTGTCTCGAATATAGAAATCGCGTGCATTAAGATTTGGTTGTATACACTTTGCATCTGAACAGAATTCAGTATAAGAATTACGAGTTTTAACTCTATAGTCCCATGCCCGCGAAGTACCTGAAGGGATACTTAAGTCCAAGAGGGTATTACAGCTGGAAGTATTTGGGCACGGCCAGTAAACCCCTGCCTCAAGCTTATACATCTTTTCTGCCTGGGCAATAAGGTTAAGCATAGCCCGGGCTTCTTTTTCCCGGGAGTTAACAACCGATTTTCTAAAAGAAGTGAAGGCAATCGTTGCTAATATACCCAAAATAATTATAATTATAAGCACTTCTATTAATGTAAACGATTGCCTCCACTTCACTTTCACCTACTCTTCTTCTTTTCAAAAACAAACAATTTACTTAAAATCCTATTTCACCACATCTACCTGTACCTCCGCTGCATGTGACTTCACCATTGCCATGAATCTGTAAGGTGTAAGTTCCAAAGCCAGGATTATTAGTAGTATTTCTCACAGCACTCGCTACCACCTCGGCTCCACCATTATACGACCCCGATGGCTGAACATTGCCAGCAAAATATCTCGTATTTGGCGTATCGCAATCAAGATCACCTACAGCGTTTGCTAAAGTACCGTGCTCTGAATAATACCTTAATTGCGCTCTCCTTAACGCTCCCAAAATCTGAACTCCTTCTGAAGCCCGTGCTCTTTCTGCTACCTTAAAAAACTGAGGAACTGCAATAGAAGCAAGAATAGCAATGATAATGATAACAATAAGAAGCTCAATGAGAGTAAAACCCTTTCGCATACCCCACCTCCTTTTGATAAAAAAACCAATCAAAAAATAACCCTTCACTGTAAGTTTAACATATAACTATATATAAGTCAAGGAGGCTACTTAGAGATAATGGCGTCTCTCAATTGCCCTACAGAAATATGAGAAACTCTTCGTTTAATAGACTCTTCAATAAATAAAATATACTTTTTTGCTTCTCGGGGCAATTTATTATAACTTCTTATATTCGCGATAGAAGAACACCATCCCTTAACTGTCTTATAGACAGGAGAAATTTTTTTTAGGTGAGAGAAGATATAGGGCTTAACCTTGCTATTTCTATACCCCACACAGACCTTTATTTTCTTTAACTCATCTAAGATATCGAGCTTTGTAATTACAACTTCTGTAATACCATTAATCTTTACAGCTTCTCTAAGCAAAACCAAATCCAGCCATCCGCAGCGCCGCGGCCGCTTGGTAGTTGCACCAAACTCCTTTCCCCTGCTACGAAAATATCCCCCCCGTTTTCCTTTAATCTCAGTAGGAAAAGGACCTTCCCCTACTCGTGTAGTATACGCTTTAGCTACCCCTACCACCCTATCAATTTTTATTCCGGAAAAACCACTGCCTAAAACAGCATTCAGTGATACCGTGTTAGAAGAGGTAACAAAGGGATAAGTACCCCAGTCAATGTCCAAAAACGTTCCCTGGGCGCCTTCGAAAAGAAAATTAAGGCGGCGGTTTTTATAAAAGAAATCTAAAATATCGCAACAATACGGCTTAAGCAACTTAGCATAATATGAGTATTCAGTGAATATTTTCTTAAAAGAAATCCCTTTTCTTCCGTAAACATTCCTAAAAAGAAGGTTTTTCTCTCTTAAGTTGTCCTTAAGTTTCAAAGAAAACACTCTCGGATTTATCAAATCAACCATCCTTATGCCACAACGAGAAATCTTGTCGGCATAACATGGGCCAATACCACGTTTGGTAGTCCCTATTCTGGCAAGCCTTTCCTCCTCCCTAAAAGAATCCATAAGCTTATGATACGGCATAATCACATGGGCAAGCAGAGATACCTTTAGGTTACGGGGGGAAATATAAATCCCCTGTTTCTTTAAAAAAGTTATTTCTTCAAGCAAAACCTTAGGGTCAATAACCACACCGTTACCAATAACCGATATTTTGTTATTTCTTAATATGCCTGAGGGGATAAGATGAAATACAAACTTTTTTTCCCCAATCACTACCGTGTGGCCGGCATTGTTCCCTCCCTGAAACCGGACAACAACATCAACATCTTTGGCGAAATAATCTATTACTTTCCCTTTCCCTTCATCTCCCCATTGTAATCCAACAACTGCAATATTCATCTCTCTCTCAATCTATCTTTACGGCTGCATAGTAAACAGTTCTCTTGCTATATCAGGATACTGAGCAATGAATTTCAGCTCTTCTTCTACCAAAGGCTTTTGGTTGTGAACATTAGCGTACCGCGCCAGCTCCAAAATGCTCCTTGCCTCTTTATCATCTTTAAATCTTATCTCTAACTTCTCATAAACATTTCTAAATCCTTTTATGCCTGAATATTCCCCAACCGTAATCTTCCTTCCCGTATCAATAATCTCAGGTTCTCCCCTGCCTAATTCCTCAAAGTCGTACAATTCATAGTTTCTTCTGTCCTTAAGTGCACCATCAGCGTGAATTCCCGATTCATGAGCAAAAGCGTTGGCTCCTACGCCAGGGTGGTTTATAGGAATAGGAATTCCAAAAGCATAAGAAGCGTACTTTGATATCCGCCAAGCCATTTTAAGGTTAATTTTATCGTCAAGCTTATATTTCTGCATTCCACTTCCGTACTTAACCGCCAAGATAACACTAACCAAATCAGCATTACCCGCACGCTCTCCTACGCCATTAACACACGTATTTATGTAGGCATCAACACCACAATCCAATATTGCCTTTGCTGCTGCTACTGAAGAAGCCACAGCTAACCCTAAGTCATTATGGCAATGTACCTCTACAGGAATCTTCGTTTTGTTTAAAATATAACTTAACCTTTCGTATATGGAGAAGGGTGTATCAAAACCAAGAGTATCACAATAACGGAATCTCTCTGCCCCTGCCTGTTTTGCGGCCTCTACAAACTCAACAAGGTAATCAAGGTTGCTTCTAGAGGCATCTTCCGCATTAACACCTACCGCCTCTGCTCCCAGCTTTATCGCTGTCTTGACTGCATCAACCATATTTTTTATAACACCTTTTCCGTCAAGTTTACCTTTAAATTTATGCTTAATCATCTGTTCTGAGGTAGATATAGAAAGATTCAAGTACTTAAGATTCTTAACATTCTTGAATGCAAGCTCTACATCCTCCCGGATAGCCCTTACCCACCCAGAAAGACGCAAATTCTCAATAATACCTTTATCTTTTAACTTGATATTGGCATTTAAATAATTAATCTCGTGGTTAGTGGTAGGAAATCCAAATTCGCTTTGAAAAACCCCCATCTTATCAAGATACATATTAAGTATTGTCTTTTGTAGTTTAGAAAGACATATCCTTGAAGTTTGTACTCCATCACGATTAGTAACATCAATGATATAGATTTTTGGCATAAGTCACCTCCGCTATTTTAACTAAATCAGTCGTATTTAATTATATCTTCTAAAACTTCGTTCTCTATCTTATACACCCTGAATATGTAACGGTTATTTACCAACATAACAAAGCCACCAGTAGCTATTCCTAAGGTTCGACTAAAATCATAATCATCATTGATAACTTTATCAATCTCACCAGAATCTATTGCTTCTTTCACCTTTCTATAATCAATACCCAACTCATCCATGATATTAACCCACCAACTACTCTTTATATCTTCAAAGCGCTTCAAAAGATAAGACGCAAACTTCTCAGGATATAAATACTTTATTGCTAACATCCTCTTTATCTCCTCTATAGCAGCTGATTTCTTCAGCGAATTTCCCTTACTTTGAGGATAAATAAAATGGGTATTTAGCTTTACTCTGTTATGCTGGCAAAAATCTACAATTGTCTTAAAATTATCAAAAACGTTAGGGTCATATATGTCTATAAATATATCGATACTGCGAGGCAATCTTTCTCTATTAATAAAAAGAAAGATGCCTGACAAGCTTTTATTAGTAAGGAAACAGTCTCCTTCATCTATTAGAAAGCCACTAATTCTTGAAAATGATGAATCTTCTTTTATTGTCTTAGGTATAATAAAAACAGGTAGTGAGTTTATTCTATATTTTTTTATCAAACTCTGGGCTTCTTTGCTGCGATAATCAATCATTTCAAAGTGAGCTCCTGCAAACAGTTTCTTTATATACTCCTCAGTAAAAGTAGTAACACAAAAGGGACAATTCCTATCTGTAATAACTTTGATATTTAACTCTTTTGCTTCAACATAAATACAACGCGCCCTAAGTGTCGCAGGGTTCTCACACTGGGAAACCAAACTATCTTTATGAGAACAGTCTTTGCTAGAAAAACATTTGGGAAAAACTTTTTTGACGGCAGGATCCTCTTTAACCCCCAAGGAGAGGCTTTCTTTTTTCAAAAAATATTTTTTAATGTGCTTATTTTCTATCTCTAACTCTAAGATATTAAGGCTTTTTGCTTGATAGGACGGCTTTAATATCACAACGCCATTAACCTCTTTTTTCTTCTGGTATGTAGAAAGGCTCGCACCGCAACTTATAATAAAAGAGATTCTGTTGAAACTTCTGGCTATATCCTCGTTTACGCCATCAGGCATACTAGAAAGAAGAATAATAAAATCTACCTTATCTTCAATATCACTCAACAAATCTTTTAATGCTTTTTTATAATTTCTAAAGGATAAACTGTTCTTACGCAAAACAGAAGCGCTGGTAATACCCACGACCCCAACCTTAAAACCAGAAAACTCTTTAATAATATATGGAGAAACTCCTTTTAAAGAAACATTGCAGGATATAAGTGGCAGTCCTTTACTTCTAATAGTTCTTTTTAAGAAATCCACGCCAAAATTAAACTCCGCCTCTCCTATTCCCATTGCGTCATAGCCTATTGCGCTAATAGCGTTAATATAATAAAGAGTTCTTTTTTTATCGATATTTGCATTTATACTTTCAGTGTCTAAAACCCCTCCTGCAGTAAAGTTACCTGCATCTACAACAAGCAGATTAGAAAGAGACTTCCGTAAGTTTTTGATAACAGAAGCCCTGCGCGCTATACCTCCCCCAACATAGCTAGGACAACTACTGCAAGGATATAAAGAAGAGTAGGTATCTCCTGTATAAACCACAGTAAGTTTCTCTGCAAAAACAGAAAGAGCTACTGCTGTAAAGATAATGAGTAAAGCGAGTATCTTTTGCTTCTTCATTTTCTAATCTTTAAGTACAATAAATTTTAAAGAAATAATATTGGGGCTTTTCCTGATATCATTTATAACCTCATCCCCTAAGGGACTGTCAACATTAAGAACAGTAATAGCAATATTCTCTTTCCTCTTTCTTCCTAGGCTCATATTGGCAATATTAACATTATGATTCCCTAAAATAGTACCCAAATTGCCTATTACTCCGGGCTTATCCTGGTTTTTAATCACTACCATAAAATCGGAAGGGGCTATCTCAATATAAACATCATCCATTTTTACAAAACGAGGCTCCTGATTAGCAAACAATGTTCCTTCCAATACCCTCTTTTCCTGGTTAGTCTTTATCTCTACTCTTACAGAATTAACATACTCCTCTTCCTTGTCTATTTTTATCTGTTCTATCTTTATCCTCCTCTCCTTAGCTATTCCTAAGGCATTGATATAATTCACATTCTCCTCCAGGATACTAGAAAGAAATCCCCTTGTGAATGCCATAGTAAGAGGGTCCACTTTAAAAGAAGCTATTTCCCCTATGTAATAAATCTTAATCTCTTCAGCTGCGCCTTTAACTAACTGGGAAAGAAATTTCCCCATCTTTTCTGCCAAAATCATATAAGGAGAAACAACTTTATAAACCTCTGGTTCCATCTGCACATAATTAACAGCGTTTCTTATTGCTTTTCCCAATAAAGCATCTTTTACGCAATGAGCAATCTCTACAGCAACATTCAGTTGAGCTTCTTGAGTAGAAGCTCCTAAATGGGGAGTAACTACAATATTATCAAGCTGAAGCAACTTAGAATCAGTGGGAGGCTCATTTTCAAAAACATCCAAAGCTGCTCCTGCAATCTTATTATCTTTCAAGAACTCATAGAGCGCCTCTTCATCTATTATCCCTCCCCGGGCACAATTAACAATAAATGCAGTAGGCTTCATCAAAGACAATTCTCTATGAGAAATTAAACCTTTTGTTTCCCCGGTCAAAGGAGTATGAATTGTAACAATGTCTGAATGCTTTAACAATTCTTCTAACTCTACTGTTTTAACACCAATGCTCTCTGCTACCTCTTCCGATATAAAAGGGTCATATGCTAAAATTTCCATACCAAAAGCAGATGCTCTTTTCGCTACTTCCTTGCCAATCCTACCCAGTCCAATAATTCCTAACGTCTTAGCATAAATTTCTGTCCCTTTAAACTTAGAACGGTTCCACTCTCCTTTTTTAAGAGAAATATACCCGAAGGGAATCTTCCTTGCCAAGGATAGTATAAGAGCAAATGTATGTTCGCAGGTAGAAATAGTATTGCCTCCTGGTGCGTTCATTACAATAATTCCCTTCTTGGTAGCATAATTTATATCTACGTTATCCAAACCAACACCTGCCCTCCCAATAACCTTAAGAGAAGAAGCCTCTTCAATCACTTCTTTTGTTAGTTTTGTCTGGCTACGGACAATAACGGCGTCGTAATCCTTAATAACCTTTATAAGTTCCTCTTTGGGTAAACCTGTCTTAACATCAACGCTGAAACCACTGTTTTTCAATATCTCCACCCCTTCATTTGCTAATTTATCTGCAACAAGCACCTTAAGCATAATAAACCTCCTGTAGTTTCGCTAAAGATGTTCCTAACTTGAACTTATAATCTTCCTCTCTTAAAACCTTCTCAAGAAAACTAAACCCTACCATTAAATCATCAATATCAATTGCCCCCATATGAGCAATACGAATAATTTTGTCTTTAAGATGCTCCTGGCCACCAGCAATACTTAAACCATATTCCTTGCGTAATTTCTTAACTATACTAGAAGTAGGTATTTTGGGTATACTTATAGCAGTAACTGAAGAGGAAGGACTCTTGGAGAAAACTTCTAAGCCTATAGCTTTAGCAGCGCTCTGAGTCGCATATGATAATCTCTTAAACCTCTCCCAGCGTTTCTCTAACCCCTCCTCTATTATAACTTCAAGAGACTTTTCTAAACCTCTGATTAAAGAAACTGCTGGAGTAAAAGGAGTATCGCTTTTCTCGTAACTCTTCAATGCTTTCTTCAGGTTAAAATAATACTTAGGAAGGTTTGAATTATCTAAAAACCTTCTTGCTTTCTCACTAATACTCATAAAAGAAAGCCCAGGCGGCAGCATAAACCCTTTCTGAGAACCTCCCACCACAACATCAACATTCCAGTGGTCAGTTAAAAGTTTATCCTGTCCTAAACCACTAATAGCATCTACAACCAATATTACTTCTCTTTCCTTTATAACCTCTGCTATCTTTTCAATATCATATACTGTAGCAGTAGAAGTTTCACAAAGAGTAGTAAATACAGCTTTAACATCGCTATTACTCTCTAACATCTTTCTTAAATCCTCAGGGGAAGGAGACATACCCCACTCAACATTAAGCTCTAATACGCGTAAGCCGTAGGCATATCCAATCTCTGCCCAACGTTTTCCAAACTTACCCCCTACAACAGCCACTATTTTATCTCCTTGAGAACAGAAGTTAGCAACTGCTGCCTCCATAGCACCTGTCCCTGACGAAGAGAATACAACAACAGGATTTTTTGTGCAGAAAACTTCCTGTAATCCTGTGTGCACCCTGTGCAAAATTTCCCTGAATTCATCGGTACGATGGTGTATTATCTCCTTAGATAAAACTTCTCTTATAGACGAAGGTACCACTGTCGGACCGGGGGTAAGAAGATGAATCTTTTTCATATTTTCCTCCTCTATTTTTAAATTATAGGGGCCAGAAACATTGGGAATACTTTAGGAAGATTTAACAACCTCATCCACTATACCATACTCCTTAGCTTCATCAGCACTCATAAAATAATCCCTGTCAGTATCTTCTTTGATTTTCTCAACAGGCTTATTGGTATGAAAAGCAAGAATTTCATTAACCTTCTCTCTTAAACGCAGTATTTCTTTAGTCTGACGGGAAATATCCTCAGCAGATCCCTGCACTCCTCCCCAAGGCTGATGAATCATAATACGAGAATTAGGAAGAGCAAACCGCTTACCCCTCTTCCCTGAAGCTAAAAGCAAAGCCCCTAACGAAGCAGCCTGTCCTACACAATAAGTAGCCACATCACACTTAACAAACTGCATTGTATCATAGATAGCTAACCCTGCAGTAATGGAACCCCCAGGAGTGTTAATATAAATATTTATGTCTTTATTAACATCCTCCATCTGCAAAAATAACATTTGAGCAATTACCACGTTAGCAACGTTATCATCAACGGGTGTCCCTATAAAGATTATCCTATCCTTAAGAAGACGCGAATATATGTCATAAGCACGCTCCACCCTTCCTGTCTGCTCAATAACCATAGGTATATAATATTGGCTTTTCATCACGGCCTCCTTAAATTTACTTAAACCTCGCTATTCCTTTGTGTAGTTGGCACGGCTTAGAACAAACCCCATAACCGCTTCGGAAAGATTACGTTCGTTCACTTCCAAAGATTCCTTTCTGGCAATAGCTTCAAATATATAATAGAGTTTTATCTGCTTCTCGGCAATCTTGCTAATTTTCTTTCTTATATCATCTTCATACTTCTTAATATCTTTTTCCTCAACTCCTTGCCTTTGCAGATTAACCATCTCTTGCCTCAGAAGATGCTCTTCTTGCTCCTTTAATAGACTATGGGGAATCTCCACTTTCACTCTCTTTATAAGTTCCTCTGCTATTGTATTTTCTATCTCGTTACGCTGGGCTCTAATCTTATTCACAAATATCTCTGCACGTATGGCCTCTCTTAGAGAATCTTTAGAAGGATAACCCGCCCATTTCGCTAAATCATCATCGGTATAATCTTTCTTTACTATCTTCTTAACATTCTCTTTAAGCTGGGTAATAAGCTTCTCTACTTCAATCTCTTCAACTTTTATCTTCCTGTTTTTTATTTTTATATTTTTATAATCCTCATCCTTAACTTCCAACTGCGGCTTCACCTCAAACTCAGCAGAAAAAGAGAGGCCCTTGTTGCTGAAAACAACATCGTAAATCTTAGGCAAACCAACAGGGGTTAAACCATTCTCTTTTAAAGCACGAGAATAATAATCAGGAATGGCATGCTTTAGAA
>Ga0180301_10001116_pt1 | contig 20948 bp, 18 predicted proteins | sample GuaBasSediGuay16_FD_121797 | JGI IMG/M metagenome (GOLD analysis project Ga0180301, IMG submission 121797) | Subseafloor sediment microbial communities from Guaymas Basin, Gulf of California, Mexico - Guay16, Core 4569-2, 12-15 cm | ecosystem: Environmental > Aquatic > Marine > Hydrothermal...
TTGGAATAAAAATAAAGTCTATGAGGAGATTGTAAAATTAGCAGAGCAAGGAAGAATAGAGAATCTTATGTATCGAAAGGAAGGAAAAATATATAAAACAAAGCGTCGTCAGATAGATATTTTCAATTTCAAGAGCACTCCTAAATATACTATAGAGCCTAATAAAGTAAGAATTCATGTAATGGTGGAATCTTTAGGTTGTGATTGGGGAAAGTGTAATTTCTGTGTCCATGCCCATTTTACCCTCGGTATTCTTTAAGAGACCCTAAAGAGATCGTTAGGGAAATTGAAGAGATGTTGAAAGTAGGAATAGGGGTATTTAGATTTGCTGGTTCGGACACACCTCCCGGATTTGGGGCAAAGATTGCCCAAGAGATTATAAGAAGAAATTTACACATAATTTTTGGAATGGGTTCTAGCCCCATAGCTAAAGCTAAGAATATCTTTAGTAGTTTGTTACCTCCTATCAAACATTGATAGAAGGAGGTCTAAAAGCTATATTTATGGGAGGAGAATCGGGTAATGATTTTATAAATCAAGAAGTGATGAATAAAGGAGTAGTTTTTGAAGATATAGTTTATACTATAAAAGCTTTGAGAAAAGCAGAAAAAAAGACTAACAACAAGGTCTATTTGAGTTTAGCTTTAATTTATCCCCCTCCTCTTATGGGGAAGGTTGGATTAGATAAGGTGAAAGAGGATAATCTAAGACTTATTGAGGAGGTTGTACCCGATAGTATAATGGTCACTCCCCCGGGACCATTTTTACATACTAGGTGGTATCAAGAGAGAGAAAAGTTCGGATTTAATCTAGAAGAAGGGATAATAAAAGAAGCTATGGAGTATGAGTATGTTCTCTATAAACCACCACATCTATGGCCTAAGTTGGGAATTTCTTTGGAAGGTAAGAGTTTTTATGAAATTCTTACCGAATGTAATAAGTTTCGCCATACAATTGAAAGTGTTTATAATATTCCCACAGATCTTTCTGACGAACATTTTCTAATGTTTTATAGTGCAGGAATAACCAAAAAACAAGAGACAATGAAGTACAAGAAGGAGACTATGTTAGGTATTATTTCCTGTGAATATTTCCAAACAAGACAAATCTCTTTAAGAACTAATCAATATAGTCAAGAATTAGCTAAGAGTAACTTTAGATAATTTCTTATTAGTTTTAAAAGTTGTAGAGAAATATAAATTGAAAAAGATGCATTATTTAGTTATCATAGTTATGTGAAGTTTTTGGAAAATAGATTTATCCCCTTCATATTAAAGTATTCTCTTCATATAGTTGTTGTTACAGTTATTCTCACGATAGGAGCCCTTTTTTTTATTCCCAAAATAAAATTGGATAGTAGCGTAGATGCACTTTTTAACAAGAAAAGCAAAAGTTATATAGAATTTGAGAAGTGGAAGAAGCAGTTTGGAAGCGATGATATTATTATTGTAGCATTTAAAGACGATGTTATTTTTTCTTATAAGACTTTAAATCTTATAGATCGCCTTACTCAAAAATTCGAAGTTTTAAAATATGTAGATAAAGTAAGAAGTCTTACGAATGTTAACGATATTGTAGGATTTGAAGGCGATTTTATTGTAAGGCCTTTAATAGAAGAAATTCCTTCTGAAGCTGAGAAGTTGAAAAAAATAAGGGAACAAGCATTGAGTAATCCTCTCTATGTAAAAGAATTAATCTCTCCTGATGGTAAGACTACAGCAATATTAGTTCAGTTAGAACAATCGGATAACCCTAATTATAAAAAAGAGACCATAGAACAGATTCAGAAAATTATTAAAAAGGAGTTTCCTGCTGATAAGCCTTATTATTTAACTGGTCCTGTCGCAATAGAGTATTTTTACGCATCTTATATGAAGAAAGATCTTAAAACATTTCTTCCTATTATTCTTGGGATGATTTTAGTTTTATTATTTTTCAGTTTTAGAAATATTTGGGCAATGTTACTTCCTTTTCTTACTATATTAATTACCCTTACATGGACGATGGCTCTTGTCTATTTCTTAAAATTTTCTATCAATAACATTACTACTATAATTCCCCCTATTATTCTCGCTATTGCTGTAGCAGATAGCATTCACTTTTTGGGAGAGAGTATTCAAAAGAGGAGAGAAGAGAAGGATATTTCAAATAAAGAAGGTCTTTTGGTAGAAACCATTAAACATCTTTTTCTTCCATGCTTTCTCACTAGTGCCACTACTATGATAGGATTTTTTTCTCTGGCAGTGAGTAAGATTCCTCCTATCAAGGAGTTGGGAGTGGTAGTGGGTATAGGTGTGGGTTTTGCGCTACTAGTGACTTTTCTCTTTATGCCTGCAGCAATAAAACAGTTTAATCTGCTTAATGTGATGAAAAGGAGAGTTTTGGTTAATAAAAAGAGAGAGAGAAATAATTCAGAAGATGCATTTTCTAAGAAGAGAGGTGATGTTTTTTTTAGAGCAATAGGAAGATTCAATGAGAGATTTTCTGTATTAATATTAGGTAGTACTTTAATTATTTCTATTTTAGGATTGTGGGGACTAAAGAAAATAAAAGTGGAAACATCGGTTTTAGAGTATTTTAGAAAGAGAAGTTCAATCTATAGAGCTACTACTTTTGTAGAAGAAAATCTTAGTGGGATTCATTTTCTCAATGTTTCTTTAGAGGCTAAGAAAATAGATTATTTTAAGTATCCACATTCTCTTAGAGAGATAGAAAAATTACAGGAGTTCTTAAAAAACATTCCCGAGGTTGATAAAACTACTTCTTGTGTTGACTATATTAAGGAGATTAACAAATCTTTTCATAATGAAAATAACAATTTCTATAAGATTCCTTCTTCTAAAAAAGCAATAGCACAGTATCTACTTCTTTATGGAGCTTCTGATTTGGATGATTTTATAGACTCTAATTGGAGATGGACTACTATACGAGTTAGATTAAAAGAACATAACACTTCATCTTTAAAACGGATTATAGACACAGTAGATAGTTATATCAAGACCCATTTTCCTCATCTAAAGACAGAGGTCGTAGGTGAGACTGTATTGGAAGTAGAAACTAACGAAGCAGTTACTAAAGGACAAGTTCAAAGTTTAGTTTTAGCGATGCTGGTGATTTTTGGAATGATGTTTGTAGTATTTAAAAGATTAGGCATAGGATTAATAAGTATTGTCCCTAATATATTACCTATTCTTATTAACTTTGGGATAATGGGTTGGATAGGTATTCGGTTAAATAGTGCTACTTCTATGATTTCTGCTATAGGAATTGGGATTATCGTGGATGACACTATTCATTTCTTATATAGCTTTAGAGAAAGTATTGTTTCTGGATATAGATATAAGGATGCCATGTATAAGACTTTAGCTATAAAGGGAAGACCAATAGTGCTTACCTCTTTGATATTATTTTTTGGTTTTGGTGTAGTCTCTTTTTCTAGATTTGTACCAACTTTCTATTTTGGTATATTAAGTTCTCTTCTTATGGTTAATGCTTTATGGGCAGATTTGATAGTTCTTCCTTCGTTACTATTGCAATTTACTCCAAAATTTAAGTGAGATATGGATGATGGATAATAAGTCATCTTATGCGAGTTGGGGAAAGATAAGTATGGCAGTTCTAAAAATTACTCTAATTTGGTTAGTATGTTTATGGGGGGTGTTACTCTATGGAGAAGATTTAACTGGCAGAGAAATCATGGAGGAAGCTTTTAATCGTTATGATGGAGACGATGCTTATTTTAAGATGGAAATGAAATTAGTAGATAAGAAGGGTAATGAAAGAAAAAGATTGTTAGAAATTTATACTAAAGATTATGGAAATCTTATTAAAACATTTATTAAGTTTATTTTTCCTCCTGATATAGAAGGTGTAAGTTTTCTTTCCTGGGAAAATCAAGATAAAGAGGATACTCAGTACCTATATCTGCCAGCTTTGGGAAGAGTAAGAAGGATTGTAAGTACTCAAAAAAATCTCCGTTTTGTAAATACAGATTTTACCTACGAAGATATGCAAAGAAGACGTCCTGAACAAGACACACATACCCTTTTAAGAGAGAGTAGTTATAAAGACTACAATTGTTTTGTTGTGGAGAGTATTCCTAAGAAGGGAAGCTCTCAGTACTCTAAAAGAATTTCTTGGGTAGGTAAGGATAATTTTGTAATTCTAAAAATTGAATTCTATAATAAGAAAGGAAAAAAGATTAAGGAATACCGCATAAAGGAACTAAAGAAAATTGCGGGAATTTGGACACCTACTGAAGTAATTATGGAAGATTTAATTGATGGTCATAGGACTTTAATGAAAACTCTGAAAGTAAAATATAATCAAGGAGTAGATGATGCGATATTTAGCATCAGACATCTTCAAGAAGATTAGCATCTATATTTTAACTGTTTCTCTTGTCATATCTGGAAAAATTATCGAGGGCGAAGATAGGAAAGAATCAATTGAGTGGGAAAAAAGAGGAGAAGTTTTTATGAGAGTTTATCAAGATACCATAGAGGATAGTCGGTATGAAACTAATCAGGAGATAGATTCTCGATTTAAATGGAAGAATAAATTTAAGTTTAGATCTTTCCCTATTATCTTAGGGATTAATTTAGAGGCACGCTATCAGGCATTGGTAGGTGAAGATACAGAAAAAGATTTAGATTTACTTTTGAAAGAAGCTTATTTAAAGTTTACAAAACCTTCGTATAGTTTAAAGATAGGTCGGCAAACTGTGACTTGGGGAAAGCTTGACGATATAATTGTTTTAGATAGGGTAAATCCTCAGGAGTATAAGTGGTTTATTCTCTGGGATAAACAGGAAAGAAAAATTCCTGTTTTTATGGCAAAATATGACTACTATGGTAATAATTATCAGATAGAGACTGTAATTGTCCCTTTTTTTAAACCATCTTATGTGAGGTTCTTTGGTTCCGATTGGGCAGTATTCGGGCATCTTAAGGAGGTAATAGAAGACGGTAGCTATTCTCAATCTATTAAAAATATTATTAAGAGTATAAAAGTTCATGAAAAAGATAGATTTAGTGAACAGGTATTGGAAAATATGCAGGGAGGGATAAGAGTAAAAGGAACCTTTAAAGGTATAGACTGGAGCATCTACTATATGTATTTTTATAACGATACCCCCACTCTTAGAGAGAGAACTTCCAAAGGAAATACAGTTAAAAAATTTCTTTACATTCCCACAAATAGTAACCTCTCTCAACTTGTTGCACAAAACCCCAGTGGAGACGATCTTATTTTAGATAGAGAGTATAGCCGACTTCATATAATAGGAGTTGATTTTGAAACTGTAGCAGGTAACTATGGGCTAAGAGGAGAGTTGGGCTTTTTTTATAATAAGCCCTTCTTAAGAGAGAATTTTTCTTATATAGAGAAGAATACTCTTTGTGCAGGTATAGGAATAGACCATACTACTTCAGGAAATTTATACTGGAATCTCCAATTTATTGAAGATATTGTATTTAGTTATGAAAATCTATTTTCACAAGAAGAATATTCTCATCAAATAACTTCTACATTTTCCAAAGATTTTTTAAGAGGCAAATTGACTTTTGGTGTAGACTCTAGTTATAGAATTTCTTACCATGATTGGATGGTTAATCCTAACTTTACTTATAATTTCAATGGAAGACTGAGTATTTTAGTAGGAGGGTTTATATTTGAGGGAGCATCCACTACTTTATTTGGACGATATGCTAAAAAAGATGTAATCTATTTTCAAACCACATATAAGTTTTAAATAGATATCTCTAATTATCTTATGATTTCAGAAAAGTTATAGGTAGAATAACACTTTTTTATATACTCTAATTGAAAAGGGGAGGCTTCCTTAAAGATATCTGTTTTTTCTACAAAGAAATATCTTAAGTCTTCTGGAGTAAGTATTATTTTTCCTGAAAATTTTGTAGGGTCGGTATTATGGGAAAAGAACATTTTATATAATCCTTCTTTATGCTGTTTTTTACACTCTTCTTCCACAGTATTTAAATCTAAAAATTTGCCAATAGCAGGAGCACCATTAACTTGATGATATGTTTTTAATTCTCCTAAGTCTTGAAATAAAAGAAAATCATAGGTAAGTTTGTGTTTGGGATTAACGGTTATGCAGATATAATCGAGTTTAAGAATATGGCGGGCATAGTCAAAAATCAATTTAAAGAGGAAAAAGATAAAAAACATTTTTTTAGAATATAACATTAAAGAAACGCCATTCTTAAAAAGCTCCGTATTGCTCGCTAGCATGGATATCTCACATAGTTTTTTATTACCTTTTCGTAGGGTTTCTAATTCTTTATGATATATAGCATCCATAGGTAAACCTAAAGGAGAATCTAAGAATAAAGTAGCAGTTGCAATTACTTCTTTTTCTACAATAGCTATGAAGGTAGTAGTTTCTGGAAGAGCGTTGTATATAGAGATTCTCATCTGGGAGGGGTTTTCTTTAGTATAGCCTCTTTTTAGATATTCATGATATACTAAAGAGTAAGCTTTTTCTAACTCTTCTCTTGAACGAGCAATCCGGTACTCTATAGTCTCTAAAAATGTTTGAAGGGCTATTTGCGTAGCAGCGGTACTTTTTGAGTTCATTTTATTCTTATTTCTCTTTCTTACTTAAGAACTCATCAAGGATCTTTTCGCTAATGTAAGTTATAAATCTCTGACGATCTGAATACTTCATCTTATAAAATCTAATTCCTATAGTATATAAAGGAGAGAGTTTAGCCTGCTTGGTAGTAAGAGAAGAAATCTTTTTACACCATACCACTTCTCCTCTTACATTTATAGGAGGTTGATGGGGTATATCTATTCTAAGATTTATTTCAGTATTTTTTTTGATCCTTGTCTTACTTTTGAATTTTAAACCACCCCCTCCTATCTCTTCCACAGGTATTGGGCCTGTCCACTCTGAATGAGGATATAGAGTGTAAAAAATTGTTATGGGGAGAGAGAGCCGTTCCGTTCTTCTTTTGTCTTTAGATAGGATTGATTTAACCTTTGCTAATGTTTTATTCATATAAAACTTATCAAGAAAGTTTTTGTAATTCTGTAACTTTCTTTCTTAAATTATCTACTATATTTCTATAAATGTCAACAATACATTCTTTTGTTATAAGGTCTTCTAAATTCTGAGATTTTCCGAAGATAACTGTTACAGGAAATAATTTGGGAAACTTTCTATAACATGGCCAAGCTTGATATGTTCCTTTGATGTATACAGGAACTACCTTTATATCTAATTCTTTGATAAGTATACCTATCCCCTGTTTAAATTCTCCTATATTTCCATTAACAGACCTAACTCCTTCAGGGAACATACAGAGAATTTTGGAATTATTTAGAATATAACTACATACTTTTAGACTTTCCACAAGATTGAGGCGGACATCTATAGGAATAAGCCTAAGAAGTCTATTTGCCCATCGGATAAGAGGATGCTTAAAATAAACAGCATAACCTAAAAAGTAAGTATTAATAAGAAGAGTGAAGGGCAGAGAGGCAGCTAAAATGGGCCCATCTAAATAACTACTGTGGTTAGGGGAAAGAATGAAGGGGCCATTTTTAGGAAGGTTATTTTTACCTATCACTTTAAGGGAGAATACAGTACGTGCAATAACTTTTAAAATAGAAGTTAAAAGAAAATTAATAATTATTTCTAAAAGAGAATGGGAAAGGACAATGGTTTTTTTGGCATCTTCGCTAATAGGCTCTTTTAGGAGCTGTTGCCAACTTATTTTTTCTTCTCTCTGAATATCTATACCTTCGCCTTCTATATCTTTTAATCGCTCTAATACGTCTCTTACTGTAAATACATCTATAAACTCTTCCTCCTTGATTCCAATTCCTATAGCCTTTTGGAATCCTAAGAATAGTCCAATCTGTTCTAAGGAATCCAAACCTAAATCAAGCTCTAGATTATCGTCTAAATGTACAGGTCTTTTTAATTCTCGGGCAAGATATTCTAATGCTTTTTTGCATAGAGGAGAGGAAAGCAATGCTTTATCTTGCGGTAATATTTTTTCAGTTTTTTCTGTTTCGCCTTTTAGATGAGAATATCTCTTTTCTACTTCATATCGTTTAATTTTTCCTAAAAGTGTTTTAGGAAGTTTTTCTGTAGCAATTATATATTTTTTAATCCTCTGATAAGAAGGTAAAGTCTTAGATATATTTTCTATTTCCCAACGTAATCTATCTTTTATTTGACTAATTTCCTTTTCGTAAAATTGTTTATAGTTAGGTACTACCACTGCGGTAAGAATTTCTTTTTCTTTGCTCTTAGAAAGAAATACACAGAGTTCTTCAATAAAGGGGCTTTTTAAATATTGAGATTCTACTTCTTCAGGCACAATTTTTTTTCCTGAGCTTAAGACAATGATTTCTTTTTTCCTTCCTTTCAAGTATAAGAAACCATCTTTGTCAATATATCCTAAATCCCCACTAAAAAACCATCCTTCTTTTAATACTTGGCGGCTAATATCGTCTGCTTGGTAATAACCTACAAATACGTTTTTTCCTCTAATCAGAATTTCTCCTATTCCTGAAGAGTCTGGGTGGTTGATTTTTATTACTACCCCAGGGATAGGTTTTCCTACAGAATTAAATTTGAATTGATGGGGAAGATTAAGGGTTACTACAGGAGATGTTTCTGTCAATCCATAACCTTCTAGGACAGTAAAGCCCCATAGAAAAAAATCTTTAGCTATTTGAGGGTCGAGTTTAGCTCCCCCACTTATAAAGAAACGAAAACTCTTTCCAAATCTATGATGGAGTTCCTTTAAAATTATCTTTGCTGGATTAACTCTCAGAGTTTTTCTTAAGCTATAAGATAATCTAAGGAGGCAATTAATAAAAATGTTCTTTAGAGGAGAGGTGAATATATTTTTTTTTATTTTTTGGTGTAGAAGAAAGAGCAGTTGCGGTACACATACAAGGATTGTTCCATGGGTTTGCTTAAGACAATCTATAATATCTGCTATGTCTCTAGAAGGAGGATAACTTATCTTAGCTCCTGAAAAAAGAGGCAAAAGAAGGTTCACCATAAAGGGATAGGCGTGATAAAGAGGAAGGATTGAGACAAAACAATCTTGAGAAGTCAATATATTTAACTGTTGTAACGAGTCTATATTAGATAAAAGATTTTCGTGGGTGAGTATTACCCCTTTAGGTTTTTGAGTAGTACCAGAAGTGTAGATAATAGAAGCGATGTCGTTGGTAGATAGTTGTTGAGGTTTTGAGTTGTGATAACTAAGCTCTCTATACTCCTGCTTATCTATATAAAGAATAGGTGTAGTTTGTGATACTTTTCTAAATTTATTCTGTAAAGTTGAGGAGGCAATTATATATTTAGAGTGAGAATGAGTTATGAGGTAGTTTAATTCTGTTGCTTCTGATTGAGGATTTATAAGAACAGCCGTGGCTCCACTATATATTATTCCGAAAAACGCCTGGGGCCATAAGAAGTTATTTTCCATAATAATGGCTACTTTATCTCCTTTCTTAATACCTTTTTGTATAAGAAACTCTCCTAATTGGACAGAACGAATAAATAACTCTTCATAGGTGAGAAAGCGATAGTTTTGGGCTTCTTTGAAATAAATAGCTTTATTTTGAGAATTAAGATGAGAGACTTTTTCCCATCTTTCAAATATAGTAATAGCTGAGGGATAAAGTTTATTGTAAGACATCAATTTCATTATACCACATATCTTATCTACATAAGAGATAAACCTTCTCAAAAAAGTTTTTCTACGTTTATTTCTTCAGCAAAAGTTATGCCAGAATAGTTTTTTGATTAGAGTAAAAGCAATTAATTTGAAATACCTCATTGTGACTCTTCGCTTTCTAAGAGATTAAAGACAAAATATAGGAGAAGCGTGATATAGAGAAGCGTGTTGAAAAACAGGAATAATTTTTAGAAAAGTGTCGAAAGAATTGACATTATATAACTTATTGATTATTAAGATGTTGTGTTGAAAGTTATATATAGACTTTCAATATGTTTATTTTTTTAAACATTACATATTCAATAGTTTATAAGAATCCAACAAGAGAAAAACCCCAATATCTTCTTATTTTGTAATATATTGATTATCAAACCATTAGGTAAAATACAAATTCTCATTATTTCAAAGAGTCCTCTAAGTTGGCATAGAAAATGCTTTTATTAAATGAAAACGTTTTCATTTTTCTCTAAAAATGAAGAAAAAAGGGATTTTTGTAATTTCAGAAGAGATAAAAAAAGAAATAACAAAACTTATTTTTGCCTGGAAAGAGTATTTAAAAGAAGAAGTGTTCTACAACTCTAAAGCGAGAAGATTCTTTACTTCCCTAACTATAACTTTAAGTGCGTGGATAGGAGTAGTGCTCCTAATATGGTGGATAAAAAGTTCAGTATATGCTCAACAGGGAGGAGTATTAGAGGGAGATTCTCCCTTACGCATGGCATTTTCTTGGATTATGAGCGGCGGTATTTTTAGTATTCTCTTAAGTTTTATTCGCACTAATTACAGAATTTTTAAAAGATGGTTTGATTTTTCTATTGCAAGTTTAGGCTTGGTCATTTTTTCCCCTTTATTTTTAATTATTGCTATTTTAATAAAGATGGATTCCCAAGGATCTGTATTTTTTCGTCAGGAAAGAGTAGGAGAAGGGGGAAAAATTTTTAAAATATGGAAATTTCGCACGATGCGTGCTAATGCAGAATTAGAAACAGGCCCAGTATGGGCTAAAAACGACGACCCCCGTATAACTAGAATTGGCAGATTCTTAAGAAAATCTCATCTGGATGAATTGCCTCAGCTTATCAATGTATTCTTCGGGGAGATGAGTTTAATTGGACCTCGTCCCGAAAGGCCAGAGTTTGTAGAACTAATAGGAAGTCATCTTCCTCCCTTTTATGAGAGATTACACATTAAGCCAGGAATAACTGGGTTAGCTCAAGTTCGTTATAGATACGGAGCATCAATTAGAGATGCAACAAGGAAGTTAAGGTATGACCTTCTCTATATTAAGAGAATGTGTTGGTTTCTTGATTTTCAAATTATTCTCTGGACAGTAGGGAAGGTGTTTACAGGAGAGGGAGCACGGTAATTTTTAAGGATATGAGTAGAGTAATAGAAGTATGGAAAGAGACTTTCAGAATTTTAAAGAGATATCCTAAAATTTTGCTTCCTTTTTTTATAATAGGTGCACTAAACGCTCTTCTTCTCTATTTTATATACTTAGCTCCTCAGAGGCCGGTGTTTTACTTTTTAGGTCCCCCTATAAGAGTTTTCTTTGGAGAAAAGTTTTTACATTATCCTTATAATTTTTTTCTTTTACCTAAGCTATTTAACTATGGAGAGATCTTTTTGAGTGCTTTGTTAGGGATGGTTATAACTGCGGTAGCTGTGGGGATGATTTCCGAAGCCATTAAGAAGGAAAGGCCTCACTTTTTAATTAACTTTATAAAAAGTATTAAGAGATACTTTGCTCTTTTAGTGGTGTGGTTTCTGAGTTTTATATTGGGGACAATTGTTGTTAAAGTTGGAGGAAGTTTTTTTGAGCATAGTAAAATTTTAGGAGAGTTGACTTGGGGAAGTATTGTGTTTATTTTAGCAGTGTGTGCTCAACTTCTATTTATCTATGCTGTTCCCTTACTAATAATAGAAAAAAAGAAACTAATTTTAGCGCTAAAAGAAAACTTATTTATTTTGAGAAGATTGTTTTTGCCTACTTTAATATTAGTATTAATACCTACCCTTATCTATTTACCTATCTTAGCGGGAAGAGCGAAAGCACTATTTTTAATTAACAAATTTTTTCCGGAAATAATTTTAGGAGTACTTGGTATAGGAGTGGCTGTCTCCTTTTTCATAGATTTAATGGTAATAACTTCAACAACTATCTTATTTTTAAAAAGAGGTGAGTGATGATAAAGAAGGTTTTATTAGGTGTAGGTATTTTATTTATTTTAGGAACAGGCTCCCTTTCTTTTGCTTATATTATTGATGGGAGATTGGATGATTGGGGGGTTATTCCTTTTAAGGATTGGAGTCCTGATAGCCCTACCGCTGATAGAGTTATTCAGGATGGCATAAGACCTGATGGAGGAAGAGTTTGGGGAGGAGAACCTTACGATGTAGAGGCATTATACTTTGATGATGATGGAAGGTACTTTTACTTTGCCATGGTAAGCTCTTATCCCCTTATGGGGAGAAGATGGAGAAATTTAGCAGGGGATTTAGGACTCAATTTAGATGGGAGAAGAGGATATGAGTATGGAATAAAGATAAGGGGGTTAAAACCTAAAAAATCTTTGCAATACCGTTCTCTTTGGAGAAATCCTAAATGGAAGCGGTGTAAGCACCCAGAAGCTAATCCCATATGGATGATGAGAGGAGAGTTTATAGGATTAACTGAGTTGTTTTATAGAAATGCTGGTTATATAGAAGGAATGGCTAAAAGACCTTATAAACCTCGGTTATGGAAGAATTGGGGCATTACTTACATTCTAGAAGGAAGAGTTAATCGATTTCTTTTTGATCCTTTACCTTTAGAAGGGAGAACTATTGTTCTTCATTGGGCGGAGTACTGTGGAAATGACTATATAAATTTAAAAGCCGATATTAATCACCCTCCTATTCCTGAGCCAGGTAGTTTAACTCTTTTCACTATAGGGGTATTTAGTTTAGGAGGATTGAGTTTAAGAAAATTTAGAAAAATAAAATGAGGCAACATTTTTTTAAATTTACTCTTATTATTTTTTTAATCATCATTTTTTATGGATGTACCGATAGCCGATATCTTTCTGAGAAGCTGTTTTGGCAGGCAGAACGAGAGGCTTCTAAGATTTTAAAGAAAGGAAGAAAGAATTTAGATGAGACAGATTATAGAAAGCTTATTGCTATTTATCGAAAAGTAAGCGACAACTGTCCTTTACAGGAATTAGGAGCAAAGTCTCAATTTATTATTACTCAATTTTATATTCTTCAAGGAAAGTATAAGGAAGCGCAAAGAGAACTTACTCAAATAATAAATAATTTTTCTTCCAAACCAGAAATTGCCTCTCGTGCTCAATTTGCTATAGGAAGATTATATGAATCTCAAGGAAAGTGGGAAAAAGCTTTAAAAGAGTATGAAAAAATTATGGATCTTTATCCTCTCACTCCTGTGGGATTAAATATGCCTCTATACTTTTTAAGATATTATCGGAATATTAACGATGCGCAAGAAGAAGATAAGTCTTATAGACAGGGAATAAGATACTATTATAAGTTAATTAATGAATTTGCTGAAACACAAGTTATCCCTGTAGTAAAGGATTACTTGGCTTTTCTTCATTTAGCTAAAGGAGAATGGCAAAAAGCTATTAAAGTGTGGGATGAGATAATTGATGAATATCCTGAGAGTGCTCAAGCAATAAAAGCATTTTTACTTAAGGCAGAGACCTATCTTAACAAAACCAAAGACCTTTCAAGAGCAATCAATGTATATCGAGAATTTCTAAATAGATACCCTAAGCATAAGTTATCTGGAGAGGTAAAGATTAAATTAGCTAAGAGCTATTATTCCAATTCTCAGATAGAAGACGCTAAGAAAACATACTTAGAAATAATTAAAGATTATTCTCAAAACCCTACTCTCACTCTTCAGGCTTACATAGGACTTTCTTATTGTTATAGAGAGGAAGCAGATACTCAAAAAGTTATGGAGATTTATAATAAGATAAAAAATAATTACCCCGAAACTAAACAAGCATTAAGCATTCCCTTTTTAGTCGCTCAGTATTATCAACAGATAAAATATGCTTCTAAAGCTGAAAGAGCCTTTAAAGATGCTATTAAAGAATACAAGAGAGTCCTTCAGGATGATAAAAAGAAACCTTGGATGAAGAGAGAAGCAGAAAATTTTTTAGCTCTTTGCTATATTAAGACTAAAAAATGGGACAAAGCCCTTTTTCTTTTAAGAAGTTTAGCAGATAGATACCCCAAAAATCCTATATATCTTTTAGACCTTGCCTCGGTGTATCGTAACCTCAATGCTGTAGATAAGGCCATAGATGTCTATCAAGAGCTAATCAATCGCTATCCTAATAATGAATTTATTGTAAATTTGAGCAGGTCTCAAATTACATCCTTAAAAGAAGATGTTTCTCAGTAGGAGTTTAAATAATTATAAGTAAGTTAACTTTAGTCAAAATAGGGTAGAAATTGAAGAGTCTGGCGTTTTTAAAAATACTCTTTATTGGGCTTATTCTTATTATTTTGTTTTCTCCTCTTTATCCTTCTCTTTTTGAACGATTTCAAGCTCGGGATTCTTATTATTCCCACGGCTTTTTAATTCCTTTTGTCTCTTTCTATCTAATATGGAGAAAAAGAAATAAAATATCTTCTCTGGTAGCTAAACCTAACTTGTTAGGATTGGCTGTTGTATTAGGGGGGCTCATCCTTTATATAATTAGTCTTTTTATAAGAATAAATTTTACTGGTTACCTAAGTATACCTATAGTTATTTGGGGGATTATTCTTTACTTAGGGGGGTGGCAAATAGCCAAAGAATTATTTTTCCCTATAGGTTTCCTTATATTTATGCTACCTCTTCCTAAGGTTTTAATAATTGCTATAGCTTTTAAACTTAAAATCTTGGTCGCACAGGTTTCCACATTTCTTATCAACAGTATAGGGATAGAAGCTAAAAGGGTTGGTTCCACTATTTATTATCCTGGGGGGCATCTTTTGGTAGGAGATCCTTGTAGTGGACTACGTTCTTTGATTTCTTTTTTAGCGTTAGGAGCGCTTCTTACTCAATTTATCCATGGTAGTTTTTTAAAAAAAGGCTTATTTTTTCTCTTAGCTTTCCCTATAGCTTTTATTTCTAACATAATAAGAATTGTATTGTTACTTCTTGTGAGCTATATATATGGAGAGAAAGTAGCGTTAGGGTTCTTTCATGACTTCTCAGGAATGATGGTGTTTATATTGGGTTTTTTAGGTTTATTAGCACTAACTAAACTACTAAAATGTCACCATTTAATAAGAGCTACATAGTAATTATAGGGATTCTGAGTTTAAGTCTTTTGTTAGTGATGAAGGTAGAAGGTTCAAAAAAAATATTATCTTCGGGCGCACCTTTAGAAACGATTCCTTTTTATATTGGAGATTGGAAAGGTAAAGACTTAGAGATCAGTAAAGATGTTTATGAAGTTTTAGAGACCAAGGACATAGTTATGAGAGAGTATAAGGACTCCCAAGGAGTCCCTGTATGGTTGGCAATAATATATTCTAAAGATAATCCCGATAGTTTCCATCCTCCTGAGATATGTTATGTAGGTGGAGGAGTAAAACTTATCAATAAGAAAAAAGAGAAGATAAAATTAAATGAAAATGAATATCTAACATTAAATAAGTTAACGATGCAAACTCCTTCAGGCATAGTTAAGGCATGGTATTGGTTTGTTGCAGGAGACAAATTTATGGATAGTTACTATCTTCAACAGTTCTATCTTATTTGGAATACATTAATAAACAGAGAAACCAGCGGAGCATTAATAAGAGTATCTATAGCGGGAAACTCAGAAGTGTTGGAAGAAAAGGCCAAATTATTCATAAAAGAAGTAGTTCCCTACATAAGAAAAATTTTCAAAAAAGGCTTGCTTATTATGAAGATAGATAGTAAAATAAAAAACTTTTCCTAACAATCATATTTGAAGATAATGGATACCCTTCCAATTAAAAACCAACTGAGGGAATTTCTCACACTTAGTTTAAATGATTGTATGCAGAGTGTGAAAGCCTCGGCAGGGTCTATTTTTCTTCTCGAGGATAGCAAGAGGGAGTTGATTCTAGAAGTTGCTCGAAATGGAAAAAATCTTCGGTTAGAAGGGGTAAGAAAACGATTAGGAGAAGCAGTTGCAGGGTTGGTGGCATCGCAGAGGAAGCCTTTATTAGTAGAAGATATAGATAATGAACCCTTTTTAGCAGGACGACCTCGTTATTCTCATTATCGCTCTAAATCATTTCTTTCTGTTCCTTTGGAGTTTTCCGGTTCTCTAATAGGAGTAGTTAATGTGACAGAAAAAGATAAAGGAGAACCGTTCACCTACCACGACCTTCTTACTATGTTAGATGTTTCTAGATATTTAAGTATAGCTATCTATAGTTTAAGAGATTATTTAAAAAATCAAATATTAATAAATGAAAATCTAAGAAAAGAATTAGATACTCTTAAAAAATCTATTAAGGAGTCAGAGAAATTTTCTTCTTTGGGTAAGTTGGTGGGGGGATTAGTTCATGAAATAAATAATCCCTTAGACGGTATTATTCGGTATATTAATTTAGCTTTAGACTCTACAGAAGAAGATGGAATTGTTAAAGAATATCTATTAGAGGCGAAGAGAGGTTTAAATAGAATTGTTAATATTGTGAGGTCTTTATTGGATTTTTCTTGGAGTCTTTCTTCTTCTCATTCTCGTATAGATGTCAATAGGTTAATAGATGAATCTCTTTTTATGTTAAGTCATTATCTCTTTTCTTATCAAATAGAGGTAAGTAAGAGATTAACTACACCTCTTCCTAAGTTGCCAGATTACCGATTGAAGTTAGTGTTTACTAATATTATAAAGAATGCCTGTGAGGCTATGAAAGATAAAGGAGGGAGGTTAAGTATTACAACTGGGATAAGAGATGGCAATATTCTAATAACTTTTTCTGACACAGGGCCTGGTATTCCTGAAGATATTCAAGAAAGAATTTTTGAACCGTTTTTTACTACTAAGAGGATGGGGGAAGGCTCGGGCTTAGGCTTGGCAATCTGTTATGAGATTGTTCAGAGATACGGAGGTAAAATTAGAGTAAAGAGTAAAGTAGGAGAAGGCACTACATTTACTATTGAATTACCTAGTGAGAGAGAGAAAAGTTGATGAGTGACAGACATATTCTTATAGTAGACGATGAGCCATTAACCCGTAAATCTCTTTATGAAATTTTAAAATTCGATGGTTATAAAGTATCTACTGCTAGTGACGGAGAGCAAGCGTGGGATTTGATTTCTAGAGATCCTCCCGATATTGTGATTGCTGATTTAAAGATGCCTAAGATAGACGGGATAACTCTTCTAAAGAGAATTAAAGAAACAGATTCGGATATTGCTGTAGTATTAATTACTGCTTATGGTTCTATTGAAAGTGCAGTTGAGGCTATGCGAGAGGGGGCTTTTGATTATATAACTAAACCCATATTAGATAATGAGATTAAGATAATAATTCAGAGGATATTTGAGCAGAAGAAGATTTTAGAAGAAAACAGATTTTTGAAGAAGAAACTGGCTGATACTTCCCGTGTTAAATTTTATAACATTATTGGAAGAAATCCTAAGATGCAGAAAATCTATAATTTGATTGACGCAGTAGCTTCTACTAACGCTACCGTTCTTATTCAAGGAGAGAGCGGGACAGGAAAGAGATTAATTGCTCACGCAATTCATTATAGCGATGTTAATCGTCGAGATAAACCATTTATGGAAGTAAGTTGTGGAGTTTTGCCAGAATCTCTTTTAGAAAGCGAACTGTTTGGGCATGTTAAAGGGGCTTTTACTACAGCTATTCGAGACAGACAGGGAAGATTTGAAGTAGCGGATGGAGGAACAGTTTTTCTAGATGAGATAGATGCATTTAGTCCCAAACTTCAAGTGAAATTATTAAGAGTTCTTCAAGAGGGAGAGTTTGAGAGAGTAGGAGATACTAAAACTGTTAAAGTAGATGTAAGAATTATCGCTGCTACTAATCAAGATTTAAAAAAGGCTATAAAAGAAGGAACTTTTAGAGAGGATTTATATTATAGATTAAATGTTATTCCTATTTATGTTCCTCCTTTAAGAGAGAGAAAAGATGATATACCTCTTTTAGTAGAGCATTTTTTAAAGAAGTCTACTCAGCGTGTTAAAAATAAGAAGGTAGTAGATATTTCTAAAGAAGCAATGGATATCTTCCTGGAATATGATTGGCCAGGAAATGTAAGAGAGTTAGAGAACGTTATTGAAAGAGCAGTGATCCTCTGTAAGAAAGATAGAATAGAAAAAGATGATTTGCCAGATTTTCTTAAGGAAATAAAACCTTGTTTTCCTGTTTCATCCAGTACCAAAAGGAAGATCGCTCCTTTAAAGGAGGCATTAAAAAGTTCAGAAAGAGAAATTATTGAAAATGCTCTGAGAGAGTGTGGAGGGAATAAAAAGAAAGCAGCACAAATTTTAGGAATAAATCGTACCACGCTTTACAATAAAATGCGAGAGTTAGGAATTTCAGATATAGAAAATTAATAATAATTTTCCATATCGATGGAGAGAGAGATACCATTTACCTTTAAGGAAATTGTAGAGGTAGAAAGATGGCAGAAGATTCAAGACCATTTTGCAGAGGTCTTAGGTATCACTCTAAAAACAGTAGACAGAAAAGGACTACTTATTACTCGAGTAAGTTCACCTACTAGGTTGTGCGAGGAGATAATGAAGAGTTCTCCCGCAGGCGTAATGACATGTAAAGAATGTTTACCTCAGGATATAGAGAAGATAAAACCTAGATGGGAAGAAGGTTATGTTTGTCCTTTAGGTTTTTATAATTTTTTTATTCCTGCTGAAATTAGAGGCGAAGTATTAGCTTATGTTATAGCCGGACCTCTTATTTTAGGTAAGTATAGAGAATTGGATAAATATAGAGAAGAAATAGAGAGATTAAATATAGATGTAGAAGCTTTTTTAGACGCTCTTAGAGAAATAAAAAAATACACATTCTATGGAATTAAATCTGTTGTTCATCTTCTTCACGATATAGTTTGTTATATTCTTGAGGTGGGATATCAGAACTTAAGGCTTAAACATATGGTTCCTGAATTTTCTGGAGTTTTAGAGAGGGTGTATGATTTTTATGTAGAGAAATTGTTGAGCGCACTTCTAGATGTTTCTTTTAATTTTACCGAAGCAGAGAGAGGTTCTGTTATGCTTTTAGATGAGAAGAGTGGAGAGTTGTATATAAAGATGGCTAAAGGTTTAAGTAGAGAGGTAGTAGAAACCACTAGGTTGAGGTTAGGAGAGGGGATAGCTGGTCTTGTAGCCAAAGAAAAAAGCCCTTTGTTGATAGACAATAATATCGTTGATATTCGGATTAAATCCAGAATGAAGCGCCCAGAGATAAAGTCATCCATATTAGTTCCTATAAAAGTGAAAGAAAAAGTATTGGGAGTACTAAATATTTCTACTTCAACCTCTTCCGATAAATTTACTTCTCAGAGTATGGTTACTTTAGATAAATTAACTAAATTAGTAGAAAATACACTTCTAGATCTGCCTCGTAAGCCTCTTCACTAATTAATTTATAATAAAATTTATCTTTTTCTCAGATGAGAAGGGGGGATTTTTAATTCTTCTCTATATTTAGCTACCGTTCGACGGGCAATTTTTATACCTTCTTTACGGAGCAGTTTAGCGATCTCACCATCTTTCAAGGGATTTTTAGGACTTTCTTCCTCTATAAGATGAGAAATGAAAGATTTTATATTGTGAGTAGGAATTTTTTCTCCTTTTATCGTGGAGAGGTGTTTAGTAAAGAAGGTGTCTAATCTGAATATTCCGAAAGGTGTCTGAATGTATTTGTTATTAACTACTCTACTTATAGTAGATTCACTTCTCTTTATTATCTTTCCTATCTCTTTTAAAGTTAAAGGCTTAATAAGAGAAGGGTCTCCTCGTTCAAAGAACTCTCTCTGAACTTGAATGAGACATTCTACAATTTTTCTAATAGTTTTTTCTCTCTGTAAGATAGCCTTAATTAACCATAGGGCAGAGTTAAGTTGTGTTCGGATATACTCTTTGATTTCTTTAGAGACTTTGTTAGATTTTAGGAGGGCTTTGTATTGATTGTTTATTTTAAGGGGAGGTAAACCTTTGGTGTTTACAATCACCTCATATTTATTGTTAATTTTTTCTATGATTACATCAGGTACGCTAGATGTAATATAGCTTCTTTTCTCTTGAGAATAACGTCGGCCAGGCTTAGGTTCAAGATGGGAGATTATTTTTATAGCTTCTTTTATCTTTTGAGGAGATTTTTTCAATCGTTGGGCTATAAATTTTATTCTATTTTTTGCTATCTCTGGTAAATACCCTTCTACAATTTTATAGACTAAAGAATTTTGTGTGTTTCTAGCTTTAAGTTGGATGAGGAGACATTCTTTAAGATTGCGTGCTCCTACACCCACCGGGTCAAAACTCTGGATAAGTCTAAGGATTCTTTCTACGCTCTCTTTGGTGATAGTTTCAGAATCGGCTAGTTTACTCTCTTTTAAAGAAGTTATTATTTCATCTATAGAAATTCTCAAGTATCCATCCTCATCTATGTTTCCTATAATAAATTCGCCTATTTCTAATTCCCACTTCTTTAGAGGGTAGATTCTCAGTTGTCGAAGAAGATGTTCATAAAGGGTGATTTCTTTAGTGAGAAGAGTCTCTTTATAATTTTGTTTTTTTCTTATCTCTTCAGAAGTATATTCGTAAGCATAAGTAGCTATATTTTCTCTTTCTTCCTCACCAATTTTAATAAGCTTTTCAATCTTTTCTAAAGAGGATTCCTCTTCGTATTTAGGAGACTCTTTTGATGAATATTCATACTCCAATACAGGATTTTCTTCGACTTGATTTTCTATATAGCTTTTAAGCTCTAAAAGAGGAAGTTGAAGAATATATAAAGATTGCCTCATCTGGGGGGTTAGAGCCAAACGTTGAGTCAGTTTTTGTGTTTGTTTTATCTCCATAGTCCTTCATTATTATAGCTTAACGATTTATTTTTAACAACCCTACCAATTTCTAGTTGCAATTTAATGATAAGGGATTATAATACATATTCATAGTTTTAAGAAGGTGTTAATGTTACGATGAACAATTATAGAAGGTTAAGAGAAAAAATCGAAAAA
>Ga0180301_10001117_pt1 | contig 20944 bp, 18 predicted proteins | sample GuaBasSediGuay16_FD_121797 | JGI IMG/M metagenome (GOLD analysis project Ga0180301, IMG submission 121797) | Subseafloor sediment microbial communities from Guaymas Basin, Gulf of California, Mexico - Guay16, Core 4569-2, 12-15 cm | ecosystem: Environmental > Aquatic > Marine > Hydrothermal...
CAGATAGTAGCTGTTGCTGCGAAAGGCGAATTTGGCGGCCACCTCTCTTAGTTCATCGCGCCGGGCGCCGCTCAATTCTTCCAACTGATCGATAGTTGTGACGTATTTGATTTCGATTTCAAACCTTTCCAGGTTAACACCTACTAATTGGGGGCATCCGCCTGCCCTCTGGTATGTTCGTCCTGCGAGTACTTTTCTTCGTAGATGCTCTTACGGCGGAAAATCAGGGCAAATGTTGCGCATATAATTCTGATATCCAACCAGAAACTCCGTTTATCGACGTATTCTACGTCCAGGTCGAGTTTTCGTTCACGGGTCAAGGCCCCGCGCCCGCTGATCTGGGCCAGTCCGGTAAGCCCCGGCTTGACGAGAAGCCGTCGCTTCTGGTCTTCATTCCATTCGGCAATCTGCGAAACATACAAAGGCCTCGGACCCACCAGAGACATCTGTCCGACCGCCACATTGAGCAATTGCGGCAGTTCGTCAAGCGACCGCTCTCGCAGAAACCGGCCTGTCCGCGTCAGTCGGGGGTCGTCGGCTGACTTTGGACTGGCGCCGAAAGGATCGATATCCGTTCGCATAGTGCGAAACTTGTACAGAGCAAACGGTTTTCCGCCCAGGCCCGCCCGTTCCTGCCTGAAGATGGCGGGCCCCTTGCTCGAAAGCCTGACCAGCAGGGCCGTTATCAGCAGAACCGGCGACAGGATTATCAGACCGCACAATGAAACAAGAATATCCAAACTTCTTTTGAAAAATGCGTATATCAATTTGTGCTCGGCAACTTGTATTCTGAACAGACCCTGTTTGGCTCGAAAACAATCGGAACCCGGTATGCTACCGAAAACAAAGAAAGTTGTCAATAATCAGTTTGGTTATGAATTCTCTGGACAATCATGCCGATTTATTGTAAACTGCTAAGCATAGTGGCCACAGTGCCTTAGCCGCAATGTCCCGACGGATTCAAAAAAGGCGATTTTGAAAAACATAATCATTTTATTCAGTTGTATCGGCAGGCGGGTGTCTCTGCTGAAAAGTTTCCATGCGGCAGCGGCTCAGTTGAAGTTGAGACCGCATATTATCGGAACCGATATCACCAACCTCAGTGCCGCTCTGCAATTGTGCGATAAACGGCACATTGTGCATCATGTGGGGCACGCGGACTATCCGGGGCAACTTGCAGACATTGTCGAGAAAGACCGGGTCGATCTGCTCGTGCCGACGACAGATCTGGACCTGAAACTGCTGGCGCAAAACACCGATTTGTTCGAGCAATTCGGCTGTCGCGTACTCATTTCAAGACCTGATGTCATCGATATTTGCCAGGATAAAAGAAAAACCTTTCAGTTTCTCTCGCAAAACGCCTTTGATACGCCGGCAACAATGGCCCCGGCCGAGGCCCTTGCAAAGAGGGACATGGCTTTTCCCTGTTTCCTGAAGCCCTGGGACGGACACGCCGGCCGGGGCACGGCGAAGGTGGAAAACCGTCAGGAGTTGGAGATGCTCGCCCGGAGAATTCCCAACTGCATAGTGCAGGAATTTGTCGACGGTGTGGAATTTACCTGCGATGTCTTTGTTGATTTCGACATGAAAGTACGATGTGTCGTGCCGCGCAAGAGAATCGAGATACGCGACGGAGAAGTCAGCAAGGGACAGATTGCCGGGCACGAGGCGATCATGTCGCAGACGCAGGCCCTGGTTGAGACTCTGGGCGCAGGACCCGGTGTGGTCACGATTCAACTGATCCTCGACGCCGCAGAGAACATCAAGTTCATAGAGATCAATCCGAGGTTCGGCGGCGGTGTGCCGCTTTCGATAAAGGCAGGCGCCGACTTTCCGAAATGGATACTGCAGCAAATAGTCGGAGAAGAACCAAAGATCGAATTCGGCAATTTCAAAGACGGCCTTATAATGCTTCGGTATGACGATGAGGTGTGGATAGACCCACAGTAACAGTTGGGAGAGTGCTTTGTGTTTCTCGATAATGTGATAGGAGACCGGAGACCCGTATCATGGGTGCTTCAGTTTTGGCCCGTGTTGGCGTCGTCTTTTGCTTGTGCATTGACGGCTACCTGGCTGTGCAGGAAGATTGCGATGAGATTCGGCTTCGTCGACAAGCCCGACAATCTCGTGAAGACCCACAAGGTGCCCGTCGCCTACCTGGGCGGGGTCGGCATCCTCGCGGGACTGGCCGTGGGAGTGCTCGTCGGTTTTCATGTCATACAGGATATGCACATGAAGCTTATCATCCAGGATATGCAGGTTAAGGTTGCCTTTAAGTGGCTTTTAGGTATCCTCGGAGGAGCCGCTATCGCATGTTCTATCGGTGTAATTGACGATCTGTTCGATATACGGCCTTCCAGGAAACTGGCAGGCCAAATCGTCGCTGCGATTGTCCTGCTGTGTGTTGGAATCAAGCCCGCCCTGCGCCCTTTCACAGATTTTCTTAATCTGCCTGTGCCGGTGGTTGTGGAAACGATGCTCGATATGGGCGTGGTCATTGTTTTCGTCCTCGGCGCTGCGAATTCGCTGAATCTTCTGGACGGGCTCGACGGGCTTTGCGGGGGAGTAACCGGAATTATTACGGTCGCCATGCTGCTTCTGGCGATTCACCTTGGAACCTGGGGATCCAGTGAGACGGGAGATCCTGTGCGGATCATTGTATGTCTTGCGATAACCGGAGGGGTATTCGGCTTCTTGCCCTTCAATCGTCATCCGGCAAAGATATTCATGGGCGACGCCGGCAGCATGCTGCTGGGTTTTTGCATCGCCGCTCTAATGATCCTTTTTGCAGAAGACATCCCACGATGGTGGATGGCTTCGATCGTGGTGTTCGGACTGCCGATACTGGATACGGCCACTGCTTTGGCAAGAAGGCTTCTGAACAAAAGACCGTTGTTTGTATCCGACAGAGGGCATATCTACGACCAGATGATCGACAGGGGGATGCCGCTGAAAAAAACCGTCAAGATATGTTATCTCCTTGCCGGTATGTACGCGCTGATAGGCCTGACAATGAGCCAGATAAGAACCAGGTATGCAGTTGTGGTGTATGCAGCGGTGTTTATAATCTCAGGCCTGGTCGTCTGGAAAAAGGGCTTTTTGAAGATGGAAGGACTTAGGGGAGCGGTGCGGAAGAAAGAGGACGGTCGGCCCGCCGAGTGAGGCGACCCACATAGACATTAGATCGACAACCTGTAGTGCGGCTTTTTCTGCTTCAGAGCACATGCCCGGTTTATAGTCGTAAGCCTGTATAAGTTACGCATTAAAATCAGCGCTTCTCAGTTATTGATTTTTCAGGAAAGACAGAAGTCAATGAAAGATGAGAGTGTAATCAATGCGATTTCGATAGATGTGGAAGGTTTTGTTGAATCTAACCGGGAGAGTTTTCATGTAGACGCCAAATATATTGACCCGGATAGAGAAAACGATGAGATAAAAAAAAATACGGCTGCATGCCTTGAATTGCTCGAAGAGGCCGGCGTGAAGGCTACTTTTTTTATTGTCGGCAGAATCGCATATGACATTCCTGAGGTGGTAAAGCAAATCGCAGACGCCGGCCATGAGATCGGCTGTCACAATTATGAACACGTTCGGCTTTTTAGCACAAACAAAAAAGAGTTCGCTGAAAAGATTACTATAGCCAAGGCAAAACTGGAAGATGTGTCCGGCCGGAGGGTATTCGGGTATCGTGCTCCGGAATTTTCGATCACTTCCAAAACCCTTTGGGCGGTAGATGCTCTAAAGGAAACGGGATTTGTTTATGACTCAAGCGTTTGCCCGGCGGGAATGCACGATGTTTACGGAATTGAAAACGCAGAGCCCGTAATACATCGATTCGAAAACGGGCTTATAGAATTCCCGATGGCGACGACTGTTGTAATCGGCAAAAGAATTCCTTTTGGAGGGGGGGGGTATTTTCGACTTTACCCGCTGTGGCTTACAAAATATTTTCTTTCGAAGTGCAATAAGGACGAGGAGCCATGCATGTTCTATATACACCCATATGAGATTGGGCCCGAAATACCAAAGATTCGGGAATTGTCGGCATATAGGAAATTCAGGCATTACTTCCATTGCAAAAACGGCGGGAAGCGAGTTAAGAAATTTCTTAAGAACACGCATTTTGCGTCAACGGTAGAAGTTCTAAGAAATGAAGGGTATATCGAGGATATGAATGTCCATGAATGAAAGCGGCGGTAAATATCCAACACTTTTTTGCTGAATGGGGAATAGTTTCTTTATGGCAGTTTGCGACTAATGATCGGACCGGCAATTCGCGTAGCCCATAAGGGCAATTTTTTCCACAATTCTATTTTTTTTCGAAACTTTGGGTTGTCCGGGCTAAGCAAGCTCAATTCATAACCGGGTCTGGTCCAATACTGGTAGTGCAGATCCACCGGTTCCGGCCCCCATTGTTTTTTGAAGCGGTGTGTTGGGCCATCTACGGAACATCTCCCAAAATCAAAAAAGTTTGCGTCTTGCAGACAATAATGTTTGATTATTGACCAATATAATAAGTTGTTGGGACACAATCGGTTATACTCAACTAAAGTACTGGCGAAGGGAATTTCCGCATAACCATTGAAGCAAAATGTCAAAGCCCCTCCAATCGTTTGGTTGTTTAAGCGAGCGAGGAAAAGGCGGCTGTTTTCAGGAAGCGTATCCATCAGGTTCTTCAGCAATTTCGAAGGAAATACAGGAGTACCAAGCTGGCGCATTCTCTTTGCGTAAACGGAATAAAACTCAGTTAATTGATCCGTGCCGCCTTGAGAAACCACGATGCCTGATTTTTCGGCCTTTCGGACCTGGTTGCGAACCTTACAATTAAAAGCTTTCCATATCTTTTCGGGATCACTGTCGAGAGGCAAATACATCACCATTTTGCCTTTTCGAGTATGCAAATCATACGGAAGGGGAATTACATTGCGAAATTCGATGGAATCACATTTTTTATCAGTTGCGATCTCAACGGCACGATCGAAAAGAGCATCTCTTGCCTGCGGTGAATCGGATAGAATGCCTCCGTGATCACTGAATGCCTGTGAAACCATAAAGTTTCCAAAAAGCCGACTCCTGGCATGAATTAAAGGCAAGACCCCCTTTATACCGCCCGCATCGCGAGCAACGAGGTAATAGGACTTGAGTTTTGCGGCGGAAGCAGCGGCATGCGCCCATGCCTGCAGATGACATACCCTGCCGTCGGGTTGCCGTCGTACAAATTGCTTACAGGCATCATTTAGATCTGCGAGCACATGGACATTCATTCGGCTGCATCTCCAAAGAAAGTGGCGATGTTGTCGGAATTGCAAATGCATTTTGAAAGCTGCTTCCAGACAGTTTCATCGTACACCTGAACTGAATAAGTTACTTTCGAAAATATTTTTTTCATATCTATCATAACAACGCGTGTATATCCCGCCTTTTCGAGCCCTTTAACAGAGGGTATATTAGCCGGGTCAACATCGACGTAGGCTTCTCTGAAACCGGATTGCCTGAGGGATTGCGCCATAAAACGAATGACATTCGGATAACACGCGCGTCCACGCGCCTTGCCAACGGTTATGGCGTTATACATCCATGCCTGGCGGCCGGGCAACTCGAATTCAAGGCGGAGTTCATGCAACTCCTTGTGTTTGAATTCAGCCCAGAAGTAACTTATTAATTCATCGTTTTCTATAATACCAAAGCATCTGTCTCCATCGTCAAAACGTTTTGCAAGAGATTTCGGGGAAACATACATTACTCGAAGCATCTTCTCAGAATCGTTTTTTGTTAATTCTGCGAAATTGAAGCCCGGATCGGGTTCTGCAGCTTCATCGAAATCGAGATGTACAATATAACGAGACTGTCTTTGATAAAATGGCCCGACAGCAGCCCTTAAAAGACGGCTGATTAGTTCGCTATAGCCATGCAAACGGACAAATTTCAAGGCTTGAGAGACTAATGTAAGCATACACCGGTTTTCTATTTCGCTTGTTCAAATTTACATATAAAATCAATGACTTTGCGGGCGTTGGCGAGATTTACCCTTGGATGGACCGGTAGATTGACAACCTCTCTTGCGGCTTTTTCCGCTTGAGGGCACAGGCCCCATTTGTAGTCATACATTTCGATTTTTTCTATCTGATTATGTAAAGGTGAAATGAACCATGATCCAAGTTCGATACCATTTTTTTCCGCAGCTTTGAGCGCGGCGTCTTTGTCTTTGACTCGGACAGGATAGCGGACAAAAACAGGATCGGTATGGTCGGGTGGCTGGATAATCCGCCATCCTCGTTGAGCGAGCATCTCATCGTAAAACTTAGTCATTTTCTTTCGATGTTGAATTATCCGGTCCAGCTTGCGTAACTGTTTTCTTCCCGCAAATGCCTGTGGCGAAGACATCGCCATAAAGAATCCTTCAGGTTCAACCGGTATTTCAAGTTCACGGTTGGTCGTGGAGCCTACTATAAGACCCTTATCACTTAGCCATCGAAAGGTGTTCGTGGCGAAGACGGTCGTTTTGGGATAGACAAACGCTCTGTAGACCATAAGTTGAGCCGTTAACATTGCAACTCTTTTTAGCGACGGACCTTGTATTTCAGTTTTACGCAATTGATTTATTTTCGAAGCAATTTCCGGGGTATTACATAACGCCATTCCACCCAGACCGGTTGTGTAGGGTTTGTTCCACTGGCTGGAGAAATAAGAAGCAACCCCGAAAGTGCCCGCTAATTTTCCTCTGTATTTGCTTCCAAGCGCAAGACAGCAGTCTTCGATCACAAAAACGCCCCGGCGATCGGCTATTTCGAGTAAACGATCCATATCGACAAGATAACCATAGGTGTGCTGCGCAACAATGACTTTTGTTCTTTCGGTAATCTTGTCGGCAAGCAGATCGAGATTCATATTGTAAGTGAAAGGTTCTATGTCAACGTAGACGGGAGCGGCGCCCAGGTACTTTACAGGCGTAACATCCATAACGCATGTATAACCGGGCAGTATTACTTCGTCTCCTTCGCCTACGCCAAGAGACTTAAGAATCGCATACATTGCCACCCGGCCCTTCCAAAAAGAAAAGGCGTCGCCGGCCTTGAAAACGTCGGCAAAATCTGATTCGTAAGCTCGTATGTTTTTTTTCATCTTTTATCTTACCTTAGTAAACCGAGGACTTACACATCTTCTGAGTCGGGTATTCCCCTTATTTGATTACGATAAAGACGAAGCATTGCAGATGCCTTTCGTACCGTGTAGCTTTGGGGAAACATTTTCCCAATCAACGCCGGAATCGGCCCCTGTGTCAATGCTGAAATCATGGATAAACTCCTGCTAAACACCAACCGCTGTTTAACCGGTTTGACCGTCCAGCCCATACGTTTTTTGAAATGGTCGAGTTTTCCGGTTTCTTCAAGCGAACCTAAACCGTAACATATGCCCTCAGATCGCTCATCTCGAAGGAAATGCCGGGCAACCGTAAACGATAACGCATTGTTGGCGTATTTATTTCTCAATTCTGTTAAAGAATGATTTACCACCCACTCCTGCCAGTTTCCTTCAGCGGCGACAGAAATCAAGAATGCCGCCAGGTTGCCTTCAATAAAGGCTCCCCAGGCGCTAACACCATCCACCGCTTTTGCCGCCCGGCAGTACTTTCTCCAATACGCGGGATCGGCATAATGACTTTCTCGCCTCTGTCTTTGGGCGGTACTAATATTAAGCGGCAAACCGTTGTCAATTAACCAGTCAAAATCTAAACGCTCAACTTCGCAATTCTCCAGCCCTCGTCTGGTCTGATTTCTGGCTTTCTGATGGAGACTGGGCATGTCATAGTTTTTATCGGTATTGACCGTGATACTGCTGACAAAGCCGTATGCCGACAACGGCGCCGGGTAACGCATAGCCCTTAGCTTATACTTTTTCATCAGTTCATCAATCTCAGGCTCGGATGGTTCGATAAGTTTATAAAAAGGCAACGCAAGAAGCACCTTAGGTTGAATCTCACACCACCAGGCGCCGTTGCTCTCGATGACCTTATGGCCAAGTCGTTCAAAAAACTCTACCATTGGATTTGATTTTGTCATTGGAACGCTTCTAAAAGGTTTATATCAACAACGATCAGCAAAATGCTTTACGGTCAATTTTAGATTTCCATTTGGCGACAACATCACAGATATGTAATTGCTGGGAGTCGGTTAATTCGGCGTAGCAGGGCAACATAAATAATCTCTTGATCGTGTTTTCCAGCCTAGGACACTGTCCTTTTTTGTAACCAAATCTGGCTGCTGTCCGAAGACATTCGGGCCAAAGTACAAAAGCATCTATATTATGGTCGGTAAAGTAGTCCAGGCTTTTATCACAGATTGTCGGCGACTCAACAATAATGGGGCAAATGTACCCATTCCACCGTTCTTTAGCTTCTATAAAGTTGGACAACGGCGCCATTTTTTCAAGTATCCTGGAAATTCTGCCGGCAAAGTTCCTTTGGCGGTCAAATCTGAAGAATTCCCTCTGGATATTACTGTTTACAAGCCTCCGGTCCAGCCGGGATATTTTTTCAAGTTCAACCTGGAACTGTAGAGCGCCGTCACGTCGTAGTTCGAGCAGATGCGCAAATGCCAGTAGGCCATACCATGGTTTTCTGTATAGCGTGGAAATCACCATATGACGGACAAGTGATTTAAAACTAAAAGACCCGCCCGATATGACAAATGTTTTTATTATTTCTTTTACCTTTTCAAGGCAGGCTGGATCATTGACTATCAAAACGCCGCCTCCCCCGACGGAAATCGGCTTATGATAGTTAAAGCTGAATACGCCGGCGGCGCCATCCAATCCCGGCGGTTTTGTATCACTATAACTACCCAATGCGTGTGTGCAGTCTTCGATGATCGGGCGACCGGGTAAAATTTTTTTTATTGCGTCGATATTTCCAGGATAACCAAATGTATGGATCGGAATAACAGCGTCAATCTGATCGCTGTTTTCTTTTAGCGATTCCATATCAAATGAAAACGTATCAGGATCAGTGTCTATAAAAATGCATTTTAAACCGGCGGCGGCGACCGCCTCAAAAACACTGACACAGCTATAAACAGGAACCGCCACTTTGCTGTTTTCCGCCAACCCTAAAGCCTTGAGGATTATGGTCAGCCCCGCCGTTGCGCCATTGAGAGCGAATATGCAATCGGGTTTTACCTTCTCATCCAGGCCGGGCAGGAGGATTGAATCGTCATCGGCTTCTGAGTATAACGCACGACAGATATCCCTTATACCTACCTGAGGATGATACCTGGGAATCATTCGCCAGGATGTGCTCATCAATACCTGTCCTTGCTAAAGATAAAATGATTTGCAGAATTATTTGGTGTGTACAATTTCTTAATTGCCGGGCTTTCGAGGTTTCTTTGCTACGGCTTCGAAAAGTTCCAAAAAGCGTTTCGTCCCGACAGCAAAGGAGAGTTCTTTGTTGTAGAATTCTCTTCCATTATTTCCCATCTGATCCAGTTGAGATTTAGGCATTGCACAAAATTCTTCTACCTTTTCCACAATGCTTTGCGGGTTTTCCGGTTCACACACCAGGCCTGCTTTTGCACGGGTAACAAGATCAGCAGCATCGCCCTTAACACCGATAAGAATTGGGCGCCCCACCGACAGATATGCCTGTGTTTTTGATGGTATGGTGTAATCATAGACCGGATCAGCCCTGAGATGAACGAGCAAAATATCCGCCAAACTTAAAATAGCGCCAATTTCAGAAATAGGTTTTCTAGGGAAAAATCTCATATTGTCTAAGTCCATCTCGCCGGCTTTTTGTTTAAGATTATCAACTTCCACCCCTCCGCCTATCATCACGAACTGTACATGCGGCTGTCGCGATTTCAAAATAGCAGCGGCTTCAAGTACGTTTTCCAGGGCCTGAGCTTTGCCCATATTCCCCGCAAATACGACATTGAGTTTCCCGGTCATGCCCATAGAATCAGCCAACTGATCATCTTTTTTCTTTGTTGAAATCACATCATCGTTGCACCAGTTATAAATAACTTCGATCTTGCTTTCCGGCACTCCTCGTTCAATCAATTTCTGTTTATAGCCCGGAGAAATTACAGCAATTTTACTGGCGCATTTATACGTCAGGCCGCACCACTTTGAGGTCATCCAAATTCCGGCTTTATTCGTGAACATACCCGTAGCGTCAAGACAGTCCGGCCAAAGATCCTGTATATAGTAAACATAAGGAATTCTTCGCAAGTACTTCAGGATAATCCCCGGCAGGCCTATCGTTGTCGGCCCCTGCCCTATAAAGGCGACATCGGCGGATTTTACGATCGCAGCGCCGATGGTTGAGGCGGTAAATGCGAAACTGGAATAATTCGCAATCCTTTTCAAAGATGACTGGTCATGGCTTGGATAAAGTGGAACACGGTTTACCGGGATGCCGTCCATGACTTCCCTTTGCAGGAATTTGACTTTATATCCGTCATATATCTTGCCTGCGGGGTAATTAGGGAAACCTGTAAGAACCTCTACTTTATGGCCAAGTTCGACGAGTTTTTTGGCAAAAGGTAAGCCATAAAAAAAGTTGGGCTCCGGCTGAAAAAAATGTGTTACAAAGAGTATTTTCATTGTCCATAAATCTTTCTAGGTCTACGCCAAGTCGTTATATTTAATTCCATCCCACAGGTTGCTTAGTTTTGCTGTTCCGAGGATGAGCTTTACTACTCGTTCGGATGTGTTTTCTATCTGGTAGTCATTCGGTATCGGGACTGCCTTTGAACAAATGTCGGCGGACATTTGTAATTTTACTGCCTGGCTGATTATTTCGGAATCAAGGCCCGTTACGACGATGGAACCTGCGTCCATTGCTTCGGGACGTTCGATCGCGTTGCGAACTGTTATTGCGGGAAAATTAAGCATTGAGGATTCTTCGCATATTGTGCCGCTGTCTGAAATTACACAGGCCGCTTTCATCTGCAATTTGACATAATCCAGGAAACCAAATGGTTTTAAGAATTTTATTTTCTTCGAGATATCAGTTCTTCCAAGCTTTTGGAGGCGTTTTTTGGTTCTTGGGTGTGTTGAAACGATAACCGGGAAGCCAAAGTCCTTTACCAATGCTTCCATCGCGTCGATCAGCTGGGTTAGGTTGCCGCTTTGGTCGACATTTTCCTCGCGGTGGATGCTTGCCAGGAAATATTTCTTTTCCGTCAGCTTCAGTTCATCCAGTATCTTCGAAGCTTTTATATTGTCGAGGTGCGTAAGGAGCACTTCGCGCATTGGCGAGCCTGTGACGTAAATCCTGCGGTGCGGGAGGCCCTCTGCGATGAGGTGCCTTCGTGCGTGTTCGGTATAGCACAGATTGAAATCGCTTGTGTGGTCTATGATGCGGCGGTTTGTCTCTTCGGGGACGTTAAAGTCGAAGCTGCGGTTGCCTGCTTCCATGTGGAAGATCGGGATTTTCATGCGTTTTGTAATTATACCGGCGATAGAGCTGTTTGTATCACCAAGGATCAAGACTGCATCGGGTTTTTCTTTTTTGAGAATTTCCTCGGTGGCGATCATTATTCCGCCGTAAACTTTGCCGAGGCTGGATGTGTCGACATTCATGAAATAGTCGGGCTTCTTCACATTTAAGTCTTTGAAGAAAACCTCGTTTAGCTCGTAGTCGTAGTTTTGGCCGGTATGAACCAGTACGTGCTCAACGTGTTTGTCCAGTCTTGCCAGAACAGAAGAGAGCCTGATTATTTCCGGGCGCGTACCCAGTATCGTTACAACTTTCATGCTTAAACCTCTTCGTAATATGTGTCGGGATCGTCCGGATTGAAATGCTCATTAATCCAGAACAGGGTAACCAGTTCGGTGTCGCCTGTGTTGCTTATGTTATGCGTATAATAGATCGGCATTTCGACCCATGAGGGTTTATGGCCCGAGACTTTGTATTCGATGACTTTGTCGGTGCCGATTCGGCGTAATTTGATGCTTGCATTGCCGCTAACAACACAAAATTTCTCGTTTTTTCTGATGTGATAATGATTCCCTCGAGTAATGCCGGGTTTTGTAGTTGAAAAAGAAACCTGGCCGCATTTTTCAAATTTAAATACTTCAACAAAACTACCTCGAAGGTCGGTATTTAGTTTCAGATTTCTTTGCCAGTCAACTTCATCCATATAAGTGATAAAAGTATTATACAGGTCGCGTTCTAAATCAGTTCTTATCTCAGGAACCATACCATTGTCATAATAAAAATCTTTAAACTTATTGAGCAAGCCAAGCAACTCGGAAACTTTTAATTCAGCTCTTGGGCTGATATATTCAACTTTATACCCATTCGGAGGACTTTTTATGAGATCATAAATATCGTCAACAAGGCTGTTGATATAAATCAATGCCATTTGACCGTCTTTCATTACCGTCGGTTCTTCACCATGTGTAACCTGATGGCAAAAAGTGGCGACTACGGAATTATAAAATGGCCTGCCGTTGTCTCCGAAAACATTTGGTATAACCATCGAAACTGCCGGAGTATTATTTACCTTACTCCATTTTCCGAGAAGCTCCATTGCTTTCTTTTTACCTCGGCCGTATTCATTATCGCGATCAATCTGGGTTGAAGATGAGAACAGGATATAGGGCTTATTGCCGGAAGCATCAACAAACTCAAGCAATTTCTCCATCAACTCAACATTCTTATTATATATCACTTCAGGTTCGTCTCTGTTAACTCCGGCTAAGTGTACAATTGCATCGGCATTTTTTACAAAATCTATAAATTGATCAGGGTTTTCATAATAGCTGTCTTGAAACGGCAAGACTTCGACGCTTTCTTCCCTTTTTAGCCGGTCGCGCAAATGTGCACCGACAAATCCCGCCATCCCTGTAATTCCAACTTTAAGTTTTCCCATTAGATTTACCTGATTATACGGCATACTGTGATATTTTATTGCCCCAGTTCAGCGGTAACTTCGGGCAATGTCAAAAGAAGTTCTTCCACGCCTTTAACATCAAGCCTCTCTGTGTTATGTGAAGTATAATCTTCAACTTCAGCCTCTTTTTCGTCGCCTTCTGTAAAGTATAAAGAATAATTTAAACTTCTGTCATCAAGCAGAATCCTGTAGTAATCACCCATATCTTCGGATCTTCTGATTTCTTCTTTGCTGACAAGAGTTTCAAATATTTTTTCACCATGACGCATCCCAATAATATTTGTCTCAATGTTTGAGTTGAAAATATTTTTTAATGCCTGCGCTAAATCTCCAACCGTACAGGCTGGGGCCTTTTTAACAAAAATATCCCCCGGTTTTGCATTGGAAAACGCAAACAAAACAAGGTCTACCGAATCCCTTAACGGCAATAAAAATCTTGTCATTCCGGGTACAGTGATTGTCAAAGGCAGGTTATTCTTTATCTGATTTATAAAAAGCGGAATAACCGAGCCTCTTGAACACATAACATTGCCGTATCTGACACAGCAAACAACAGTATCCACACATGCTTCAGTTCGCGCCGCAGCTTGTGCAACTTTCTCCATGACGGCCTTAGTCATCCCCATTGTATTTATAGGATATACGGCTTTATCGGTACTTAGGCACACAACAGTCGAAACTCCATGAGCAATTGCCGACTCAATTACATTATGTCCACCTTGAATATTCGTCATTACCGCCTGTATCGGAAAAAATTCACAGGACGGCACCTGTTTTAATGCCGCAGCGTGAAAAATATAATCTACTCCTTGCATAGCATTATTCACACTGTCTATGTCTCTTACGTCGCCGATATAAAATTTTAGCCTGGGATTATTATAATCAATTCGCATAAGCTCTTGCTTAAGCTCGTCCCTGCTGAAAATACGAATCTCTTTTATATCCGGGCAGGTTTCAACAAGATGCTTGACCATCGCCTTGCCGAAAGACCCTGTTCCGCCGGTAATAAGAAATGTTTTTCCGGCCATCTTGCTCTGGCTCATATGTAATTCCTCAAATAAACGATGTTTCTGTTTCTATTATATACCCTTTAATTATTTATCTGCAACTTGATGGAGTACCCGCAAGATATCTCTTGCAACGACATTCCAGTCAGCTGGAAATTTTTCCGTTTTCTTAAGCTGTTTTAAACCTTGTGCGATCAGATGGTTTCTTAATTTTTCTTTCTTTCTTATGTTTATTAATTCATTATATATCGAATCCATGTCCCACGGATTATAATAAACGGCTGCATCATTACAGACATATTGCGAAAAATCAAGGTCGGGTGCAAGAATAGGCAAGCCTGCGATCATAGCCTCAAGATAGGGAGTCGGTAAACACTCTAACAGCGTTGGCATCCACAGTAAATCAGCAGCCTGAAGATAAGCGGCAACTTCCTCTCGAGAAAGCTGGCCGACATTAACAATCAGGTCCCTTATGTCTCCTGTGTTGATGTCACGAAGAAATTTTTGAGACGGTTTGTTGTCTTGTGGATTAACAGTGGTAATAAATTTTATTTTATTTTCTCGCAGTTGAGTTGCATACTTTTTGCATAAAGGTAAAAGCACATGAGGATTTCTATGAGGCATATATCGCGTCAAAACCAGAACATGAAAAGAATTCCGACTGCGCTCGATAACCATTGGGGTTTTCATTTTTTTTGATGTTGAAATCTCCATTGGAGGCGGAAATCCAAGAACAGTTACTTTGTCCTCCGGATAAGAATACTTTTGACAAAAATGCTTTTTGACAACAGGTGTTTGACAGAATATCCAGCTTGATGTCCGTACAAATTGCTTCATTTGATATCGAAGCATCATAAGCCTAAGGCGCATTTTAAAGTACATGTTTGGATAATGTTTTTTGTCATAGAAAAAATAAGCGTTTCTAATGTAGAGTACTTGCGGCGCCGTGGGTTTGGCAAGACCTACATTCGCCGGACTAAAGACGACATCAGGCGCATAATCCTTAATGATTTTTGGTAATTTTATATACTCAAATTTTAATCGCGGCGACAACGTATGTGGGCCGGGATAAAGAAACAAATCACTCCGAGATGGAAACTCGACATCTTCGTAACCACAATTAGCAGGGCAAATAAGAAGATACCGCTCGTTTTGAGAAACATCCTTGAGAGCCTTAAAAAGATTAATAGTTTGAATTAATCCTCCTCCTGAGCGACAAGAATAGGCAATGACAGCAATTTTAAGAGACATTTAAAATAAATTCCTTTTTTCAGAAATAATTCCTGCAAAACCCATTATTTCATTCAGTGCTTTGCCCCATGTTTTTTCCCAGCTAAACCTTTTGATCACTTCGCTACGGGCTTGCCGCCCCATACGAACTCTGAGGTTTTGATCTTTTATAAGCACTTCCAGCTTATCCGCCAGAGATTGTTCATTACCCGGAGTAAATAACATGCCAGTTAGGCCGTCATTGATTACATCTCTATTCGGTGAATAATCCGGTATTACTGATGGAAGTTCCAGGGACATATACTCCTGTACTTTAATAGGACAGATGATATTTGTACAACCGGGCAAAACAGCGACATCTAAAGCTGAAAGTATTTGTGGAACAATTTCAGGTTTAACCCATGGTTTCATCATAATCATCTTATCCAAAAGCCCGAATTTTTCAGCAAGCTCGACCGTTTCAGGGTATTGTTTGCCTGTTCCAACCATTAGTATTTTAAATGAAGAAACATTGCGTCGCCTTAGTATATTTGCTGCAAGAATAAGTCTTTTCATGTCATGATAAAATGCGTAACTGCCCAAATAACCAATTAATACTACCTCGTCAGAAAGATTCAGTTCTTTTCGATAATTTTTACCGGCGTCGGCATCAACTCTAAACTGGCTCGGATTTACGGCGTTTTGAACAACGAGTATCTTGTCCTTTTGGACGCCCTGTGTTGTCAGATTGCTTTTAAGTTTTTCGGATACAACTACAACATAATCAGAATCATGGTTTTTGCGTTCTTCCGCTCGAACAGCCTTGCCGTGGTAAAGTGAGAACCTATAAGGTATCAGATGGTCTATCCACTCGTGAACAAATGGAATTCCTTTTGCTTTTGCTACAGTCAAACCGGCCATGCTAAGTCTGCTGGCTCGTTCCCAAATCAAATCCGGCTTATCTTTCACAACCATAGAATTAAGGTGTTCAAGCATACGTTGATCATGCGCAAGATCTTTCATTTCTGAGTAAGACTGAACCAGGGGACTCATAAAAGAAAGTTTACGATACCATTTCTTGTGATAATCCTGCTTGGCTTTAATATCTTCGTCATAACTCATATCAATAGGATATAAATCTCCCCCGGAAAAGTGAGTTACTTTGTATCCAAGACTTTGCCAGCATCTAATCATCTCCAGTATTTTTCTTCCGGAACAATCAGACCTGAAACCTCGGCAGCCACAAAGATAAAGAATGTTTGCTTTTTTTATATCACCCATGAAGAAGTCCCTGTATAGACAATAAGCCCCCTTTATTCTATGATAACCTGTCCGGGATGTGTTTATTTACAAAATTCACTATTCGTTCAGCTTGCTTTTCAAATGTGTACATCAAACCTCGATTAAAGCCGGCTTCGCCGATTGATTTGCGAAGCGACTCATCATCAAAAAGATGTTTAATTTTTTCCGCCAATACAATCTCGCTTCCAGGCTTAACGACAATTCCGGAGCCGTTTTCCAACTGCCAGGCAACACTCCCTACATCTGTGGCCAAAACCGGACAACCACATGAGAAAGCTTCCTGAATAACGCGAGGCACCCCTTCTCCGCCTATAGACGGAAGGATAAATAAATCCGCCTCTTTAAGGTAATTCATAACTTCGGAAGAAGAAACCTGGCCTGCGAATTTAACGTTATCCAGGAAATTATGTTGTCTGGCGTAATCAGTAAGTGGGATTTTCAGGGGGCCTGTTCCAACAATAATCATTTCAAACGATCTGCCTTCTTCTTTCAACAACTTTAATGCACTGAAAAGGAACTTGAGGCCTTTATAATCTTTAAGCACTCCAACAAAAAGGATTCTTGGGGGGCTGTTAAGTGCATAATTTTGCCTGCAGACAAACTGTTTTTCTTCGATATGGTGATTTGTTGAAATAAGAACAGGTTTGTCGTTTGTTACATATTTTTCAGCTAAAGCAGGACCAATAGACATAACGGCAATTGCTTCCTTAGCCATTTTGCTTTGAGCGTTCTTTAACAATTTTGCACGAAGTCTTTTTGTAATAACACGAAAAAAATTACATGAACGTTCGGAAAGAACCGAAGTTTCCCAATCCCCGTGCATCTCGTAAAGTAGCGGAATACCTGCTTTTTCGGCAATACAAAAAGTATAGTATGATACAAAATTAGGCCCGCGGGCATATAATAAGTCAATACCTTTCAAGTGTTCTTTGGCGCGACTTAAAATCATTTTTCGTCGTGCATATTGGTTTAAACCAAGTACGGCCATCTCACGAATATCATATTCTTTGGGAACCGGAAGCCATCCAGGAGGGATTTCCTCAACTTCTGCACGCATCCCAAACAAACGAATCTTATCAAACAAAGAGGTCCATTGCGACAAGTACTTGAGATTAAGTGAAGAAAAATAAGCAATGCCCCCAATATCGCAAAACAGTTGTCCGCCTGCTATTGCTACTTTCATTTAATCGGCTCCATCTTTAGATTTTTTAGGTTTTTGTATAACTTTTGGCTCGATTGGGTACTCGCTTGTTTTTCCTGGCTTATGCTTGAAAAAAGCTATCGGAATACGCCAAAGAATGTAAAGTTGAACAACTATAAAAGCCAATAGTCTGAATAGAGATCGGGTCTTTATAGTAAAATATATCTGTGCAAAGCAAAATAAGACAAGTGGACATATTAGCCACCAGATGCCGCCGATAAATCTCCCGACAATTCCTGTCGCCACAAAAGCTGATAAAAACACAACAAAGATTAAAGTCTTAAACAAAGACTCCACAAAAAACCGCCACATTCTTTGCCGGCTGTTACACAACCAAAACATCTGCCCGTAACTGTCAAAAAAAGTTCTTTTTCTAAGCCTAAAAAACTCGCTAAGAAGAGAGTGTTCCGATACAAAATGGTCGCCTGATAACATCGGCATTTGCACTATCTTGTAATCTGTCGCTTGCAACCTTTCATCCAGTTCCCACTCTTCTTGTGCGCGTAGATATGGGTTCCAGTTGCCGGCTTTTTCAAGAGCCTCACGTCTGTATAGACAAATTGGCCCGCTTAAAGTGTTTACCTCGGCAATCTCTTGTTTTATGTTGTCATGCTCAACCTTAATAATATCCCCTTTACTTGATTCCCAGACCCTTCGAATGACTCCTCCAACAGCTCCAACATCAGGATTACTGATCATATATTCAATTGCGCTCAGCAACCATTCTCTACTCACAAGGGCGTCGCCGTCCATGAAAAGAATGAATTTGTGTTGAGTATGCAGCGATCCGATATATCGGCCTGCTGAAGGGGAAGGTGGTTGCTGTGGTTGTAGTTGCAGAACTGAAATGTCAAATTCGCAGGCGGCTTCTACTGTTCCGTCGTTCGACATTGAGTCAACATATACTATTTCCGCCTCCATATCAGCAACAGCTTCGCTTACAGACTGAAGGCATTGCCGAATATGATCAATCTCGTTTTTGCCAATGACCACAACACTTATTTCAGGCTTATTCATAAAAGTTTCTCCAACAGCCAAAATAATTACCTGCTAGACAGAATTGGCTCATCGCTACCGCCATTGCAGGCTCCAATTATGCTTCAATTTTATTAACGATACTGCTATAACAATTATAACCTCTCGCCAAGTGTCCGTTATTCAGTTAGCACCTTAGTTCGATAAAACCGAAACTTGGGGCGATGAATATATAAACTGCAAAATGTTAAGTGCTGATGAGTTTTTTCGCCTTACGCCACTATAATAATTCTATCTGGCAGCCCATAAAGTGTTACCTATGTTTCGGTTGACGTACACTTGCCTTTTTTAAAGAGTAAATTTTCAAACCATGCATTTGGCCATCTGTCTTTTCTTTGGAATTGGACAAAAAACAAGGTAATTCAATATCGCTGCCCCAAACAAAATAATAATCAATATTATTCTTTTTCAACTGGGTCTCCAACTCCGCCTCGCTGATACCATCCTGAGGAACTCCATAATATTTACTATTCAAATAATACGACAAATACATCGAATTAACCCATGAAGTATTGGATGCAATCCTGCCTTCTATGTTATATTGCTCATGTAATATTTTGCTTTGGTCATATATATCCTTGCCAATGTTAATATTTTTAAGCAGACTGTACATTGGATATGCCGCGAAAGATAAGGCAAAAAACACCAATACTATCTTCTTGTATTTACCAAAAAACTCGCCTTGAAGCAGCACTTCCACACAGTGGCCGCCCATCAGCATCAGCAAAACCCAGTTCACCCATACATATCTGTGTATCACATGCAATAAAAGATACCCGACAGGAAACAGAACCAGCGTTAGCAATGGATAAAGACGGTTGTCTTTCGCTAATCTGAGGTGGTTAAGAGAGTTAAGACAGAAAATTAAGTAGGCGACAATTATAACAGGGGCTATAGGGGAGAACAGAATATAAAGATTAATGAGTTGGTCAACATTTGTGTAAATGAGCTTTAATTGGTGCTTAAAAGATGCCGCTGAATCTAACGGACTCCATGACTTCAGCACAAAATAAGAAGGGTCTTCCCAGGAACTCACTGCTGTTTCATTAGGCGGCTCTAACAAACCCTGACGGCAGGGCGTTGGCCTGGTCCAGGGAGGAAACTTAATTGGGTCAGGAGTCGATTCCGGCCCCACAAGGTAATTGTTATATCCTACTGCGGTAGAGAGTGTCAGTTTACCGTATTTATGACTTATAAGACCAATCCATACCGAACTGATAATAAAAAACACTACAAAACCACAAACCAGATTTCGTAAAATATTTCTCCTCAATGAGGAACTATTAAGGTAATGTAGGAAATTGAACAGCAGGAAATGAGAGGCAAAAAAGTAAAAAGCGTAACTCTTCGATAAATAGGCCAAACCCCCTAAGACACCACATAAAATACCTTGGGACATCTTTTCGGAATAATCACTGCTGAAAATGATACTCAGATAATACACGAGAATACACACCACCAACAAGTCCGGCGTAACAGCTACCAGAGCGCACCACAAAATAATCGGAATCATTGAAAACAACACGATGACCCTGACCGAATTCCGCATATCAAAGGCATAAGATAATCTTCTAATACCCAATAGCGTCAACAGTCCTATGATTAAAGACAGAACCTTTACGGCAATATGAGTAGGTAAGCCAATAACGAGAAACGGGACCAGCAGCCAGGAAAAAAGAGGGGACCAGCACCCATTAATAGCATTGCTGAAATCTCCGCTTACATATTTATGTGAAATCGAGATGTATGAAACCCCATCAGAGTACCCTATCGCATATTGATAGTATTTAAGCAGAAGAATGCCCAGCAACAAATATACGATTATAAGACTGAACTGACATTTCCCATTTACACGGTTAAAAAGCACAATTTCCTCCGTACGATACCGATAATTCTACAAATATATCCCCAGGTCGTAGTAACTTTTCCTGTAACCTTGAAATATCTCTCGAAAAAATGTCAAAATACATTGCAACCTCATGTTTATTCTTAAAGTCCAATATAACTGTTCCACCAGTTCGTAATTTTACACAAAGCTTCTCTTTGAGCCTGCACTTTCCAAAAAAATGACGTTGGTTTAGCTCTTTGAAAAACCAGTATTTTGAATAAAAATGGCTCATCCTTCCGATGTGTTTATTGAACAAGTACATATCGGGAAAGGAGAGCCAATGTTCACTAAATGGATTTTTCCGGACAACTGGCAAATGATGACAATCGCTATCTGCTCGGTCCTGCATCAACGCTCGGCATGGCGACTGAGTATCATCATAGCAGGTATCGTCTTCGCAAAA
>Ga0180301_10001119_pt1 | contig 20940 bp, 20 predicted proteins | sample GuaBasSediGuay16_FD_121797 | JGI IMG/M metagenome (GOLD analysis project Ga0180301, IMG submission 121797) | Subseafloor sediment microbial communities from Guaymas Basin, Gulf of California, Mexico - Guay16, Core 4569-2, 12-15 cm | ecosystem: Environmental > Aquatic > Marine > Hydrothermal...
CCTGTATTCCGCACCGATTGCCTGGGCCGCGTCTTCCACCAGCCCGATATCCAGCGATTCCGTGACCTCGGCTATGGCATCCATGTCCGCACAACGGCCGTAGAGGTGCACAGGAACGACGGCCTTTATCCGCGTCTTCCGCTCACCGTCCATATCGTGCACAAGCCGCTTGAGTGCCTGGGGATCCATGTTGTAGGATTCGGCCTCTATATCCACGAAGAGCGGCCTGGCGCCGGTCCTGGCAATGGCCCCCGCCGTTGCGAAAAAGGTAAACGGGGTGGTCACCACAAAATCACCCGGGCCCACACCCAAGGCCATGAGGCTCAGCAACAATGCATCCGTCCCGGAGGAGACTGCAACGGCGTAGCTGCAGCCGCAGTACTGTGCGATGCGCTCCTCCAGCTCTTCCACCCTGGGTCCCAGAATGAAACGACGTGACCCGACCACGTCCCGGACCGCCTCCAGTACTTCCGCCTCCACTTCCCGATATTCCGGTTCCAGATCCAATAAAGGTACTCTCAAAGATCACCTCCGAACACCCTTGGCCGCCTCTCCCAGGAGAGCTTCCACGGGCACCACCTGCGCAGCTTTTTGCAGCCATGCGGCATCTTCTTCAAGCGTTTCCAGCGTCTCCTTGTGTGGATGACCGATTCCCAGAGCTCGGCCTGAACGGCCGGCGATACTCCGCAAACGATCAAGTTGGATCCTCACTTCCGATTTGGACGCCCGATTATCCAGAAACACCTGCCGCTGAAGCGCGGGCAATCCCATCTCTTTGGCGAGCGTGTAGGCCACGGACCGTTTCGTGGTACGACTATCCACGAAAAACAGATTCCTTCTTTTCAACTCCCCCAGAACGATACCCATTTTCTCCCGGTCTTCCGTGAACAAAGAGCCCATGTGGTTGTTCACGCCCACCGCTCCGGGCACTCGCGCTAGATCTTCGTCCACCACTTTCAGGATCTCCTCCCTGCTCATGCAGAGGAGGAGCGCGCCCGGCCCGGGGCGCGTCTCCGGATAGTTCCTGGGTTCCATGGGCAGATGGAGCATCAAAGGAATGCCCCTGCGGACCGCCTCCTGCGCCACTTCACGGGTAAAGGGCGCCCTGGGCAGTATGGAGAGCGCCAAGGGCAAGTTCAGTTCCATGAATCCGCGCGCCAAAACCGGATCATAGCCCAGATCGTCGATCACAATGGCAACTCGCGGCCGCACGCCGCCGCCGGGGCTCAGTGATCCCATCCCGAAATCCAGGATGATACTATGAGTCAGCATGCCCTGCGTACGAATGCCCAACAGGATGCGGTGAGGGGCACGGGGCCTCATCTCCAACACGGGCGGTTTTCCGATTTCCAGAAGGGCCTTGCGAATGAGCTCCGCGAGCCGGCGAGCCCTGCGGCGATCCTTGCACCGCACCAGCATTTCGGTGAATTCCCAATCCTCCCCCGCCGTCCTTCTGGGTTCCACCCTTGAGAAGAAAACGTCCCTTTCCCGGGTCCCGTTCCTGTACAACGCATCGTAGAGTGTGCGATCCACCTCCTTCAGACATGCCTGCAGAGTCGAGGTGGGTCTCCTGATCTCCTCGTAAGGAGGGAGGACTTTGGGTTTGGTACAACCCTTTGAAACAAGGCCGTAAAGAAATGCGGCCGTGGCTAATAAAACCACGGCCAATCCCAAAATGAACAGATTCCTCCTCACCGTCCACCACCACCCGGCCACCCCGGTCGTCGGTCCTGCGCAGACTTCTTGCTATAAGCCCGCTACGAGCCGTTTTGTATTCTTGAGAAGAGGTTCCATGTCTTCAGCAACTCCAGGGCGTAACGGACCTGGTTGTCCCGCTCCAACAGTCGCTTGACCTTAGTGTCCTTCTTTGACTCCCCCTTTTCTTGTTTCCCGTTCTTTTCTCCCTCCATGTGGCGGGCCAAATCTTCTTCCCTCAAGAAGCGACGTCGCTTTTCTTCCTTTTCCGCCTTGTCCTCTTCCACGGGCTGGAAGGCCAGTTCTATATCCGGGGTGATACCGCTCAATTGTATGGATGTCCCGTTAGGCGTGTAGTAGCGGGCCGTGGTCAGTCGCAGGCCCGAGCCGTCGGACAATGGCAGGATCGTCTGCACCGAGCCCTTACCAAAGGTCCGGGTGCCCAGGATCAGCGCACGCTTGTTGTCCTGGAGGGCACCGGCCACGATCTCCGAGGCGCTGGCGCTGCCGCCGTTGACCAGCACTATGATAGGATATGTTCTCTCCTTGAGGTCTTTATGCGCCGAAAGCGTCAGGTTCTGTCCCGACTTCCGCCCGCGGGTGCTCACGATGAGGCCTGCGTCCAGGAACAGGTCCGCCACCTCGGCCGCCTGCATGAGGAGTCCTCCCGGATTGTTCCGGAGATCGAGGACCAGACCCTTGACCTGTCTTCCCTTTTCGATCTCCTCCAGTGCCTTGCGCAGATCCGAGGATGTGTTGGTACGAAAATGCATGACCCGTACGTATCCGATTTCCGGGGTCAACAAAAGGTGCCTGACGCTCACCAGGGGAATCACGTCCCTGGTGATCACGAATTCCAGCGGCTTTTGTTCCCCCTTTCGAAAAACGGTTAAGTGCACCTTGGTCCCCTTCTTACCGCGGATCATCTTGACCGCCTCGAGGAGTGACATATCTTTCGTGGACTTCCCTTCGATCTTGATGATCTTGTCCCCCGCCTTGATCCCTGCCTTGTGGGCGGGCGTTCCCTCGATGGGTGATACCACGGTCAACAGATTGTCCTTGACCGTGATTTCGATGCCCACGCCCGAAAAACGGCCCTTGGTCTCCATCATCAATTCCTGATGCTCTTCCCGCGTCATGAAAGAGGAATGGGCATCGAGACTGCGGACCATCCCCTTGATCGCCCCATAGATCAGTTTTTGCGGATCTTTAGGCTCCACGTAGTCCTCTTCGATGCGCCTGAGGACCTCCATTAGGAGTTCGATGTTCTTGTACTCGGTATCCGTGTCCGCATGGACCGACCTGCCGCCGACGGCTAAAAAGAGGGCCCCGGCCAGACAAGAACCGATGAGGAAGGCGCATAAAATCAATTTTCCCTTGGACGTCCGCATTGCATACTCCTGGAAATAAAATCCCGGGGCCTGGAAGAGGCGATGGTCCTCCCTTCCGCCCCGCCCGCGGGGGCCGCACCACGGATTTAGTCGAGCAAGCCCACAAAAGATTCTTAGATGATTTCCCCTTAGATGACAACCACAAAAAAGATCGGTCGATACAAGGAGCCTCGGGCCCGATCATGTTCGGCCGCCGGCCATATACCGGATTCCCGTTACCCCTTCCCTTTACCGAACCACTTCAGAGGATTCAGACTCTGCCCTCTCTTCCTGATCTCGAAATAGATCCAGTATCGGCCGGCCCCGAGATCCGTTCCCGGCTTTCCGATGATCTCCCCCGCAGAGACTCTGGCCCCTTTCTTCTTATCGACCCGCGATAGATTTCCATACAGGGTGAAATACCTCTCACCGTGGTTGATGATGGTCACGTTTCCATAGCCCTTCACCTTGCCCGAAAAATCGACCCGCCCCGGCCCCACCGCCCGGACGGGCACAACCTTGCGGCTGACGATCAGTACCCCTTTGCCGAAATGCTCCGCGGCCCTCTTCAGGAAACGATCCCCTCTCACCGCTCTGCCTTTCATGGGATAGGGAAGCCTCCCTTTCCATTGAGCGAAATGCTCCGCAGCGGACGCCCTTCGGACGGGCGCAACCTCCAGTCCTCGTAACGTGCGTCTGAGATCCCGGGCCCCCGCCTGGAGTTCCTTGACCGCGGTCTCATAGAATTTCTTCTCTTTGCGGATGTTGACTAGCCGAAAGACGTCCGACTCCAATTCTTCCTTCAACCGACGCAGGCGATTTCGAACCTCCTCCTCCTTAAGACGTACGGCCTCGACCCGCTGTCTCATTTCCCGCACGAGGCGTTGGCGGCGTAACTTTTCCCGCAATACGCCTTCCATTCTGGACACATCCTGCGCAATAAGCATGCGAATGTACTTCACCCGCTTCCTGAACTGATCCAGGTCATCGGCCGTCGCCAGAATCCTCATGTATTTCAACCGAAGGAACTTGTACATGACCACGGCCTGTTTCTCCAGGCGGCGCTCGATTCCCGCCAGGGTCTCCTTCAAGCGCCCGAGGCGCTTGTTGAGGTCCTTTTCTTCGGCCCTGATGAGGCCGGCCTTCTTTCTCAAGCGGTCGAGGGCCCGCCTTCTGTCCCGGACAACACGCTCCAGGTCGGAGATCTCCTCCAGCAGTCCTTTTTCCTTCTTGTGAAGCGTCCGGTATTTCTCCTTTTCCTGCATCAGGGCTTTTTCGAGCTGCCGCACCTGATCCTGCGCTGCCTCATGAGTCCCCGACCAGGCTCCCGAAAATCCCGCTGTAAACACCCACACCATGAACGCCACGAAGGCATTGCGGGTGATCTTTGAGGTTCGACGTCCCATCACAAATTGAAGAATCGTCCCAGCGCGATGAAACTTCCGATAAGTCCCAAAATAGCGCTTACGGCCAGAATGACCAAGGCGTAGTCGAAAGGGATGAATGTGAAATGGATGGGGGCTACTCCCAGAAAAAAGGTCTTCCTCGCCGCCAGGATCAAGTAGCCCACGAACAGGATTGCGTTTGCCAGGAACCCGCTCAAGAGGCCCTGCAGAATCCCCTCCATTAGAAAGGGGATCTTCACGAACCAGTCGGTTGCACCCACGAGTTTCAAAATTTCTATCTCGTCCTGTCTCGCGTACAGACCGAGCTTGATGGTATTCGTTACGATGAAGATGACCCCCGCGCCCAGGAGCCCACCAATGATGAAACCGGTGAGCCGCACCACTTCCAGTATGTTCCTGAAGCGGTTCACCCACTCCTCACTGTATTGTACGTCACTGACCCCCGGCAGGGCGGCGATGCCCTTCACGATGGCCGCTGGGTCTGTCCTTCGTGGATTGTGCCTTCGGATAATGACCTCGATAGATGCGGGGAGCGGATTCCTGGAAAGGCTTTCCAGCAAGTCCGATCGCTCCCCCAGGGCCGCCCTGAGGTGCTCCAACGCCCGCTCCTTGGAAATGTATTCCTTGACGCTGGCCCCCTCCAGACCTTGGATGTGTCTCATGATGGCCTGTTTCATCTTTTCGTCGAGACCGTCTTCGAGGTACACGGACATGGTTAGGTTTTCTCCCCAGCCCTCCACCCAGTCGCTCAGGTTTACGAAAAGTAGAAGAAAGCTCCCGAAAATGAGAAGGGACACCACCATGGTACCCAGGCCTACCGCATGCACCATCCCGTTTGGTACCAGGCTCTGGATCGCCTGCCTGAAAAAATATACCAGGAGCCTGATCTTCATTTTTCCCCCACCACCTGGCCCTTTTCCAGGAATATGGTCCGCTGGGCCGTATCCTCGAGCAATTCCCGCGCGTGGGTGGCCACAACCACCGTCGTACCGCTCAAATGAATGCTTCTGAACAGGACCATGATCTCCTGGGTCAGTTCGGGATCCAGATTGCCGGTGGGTTCATCCGCCAGCAGGAGAATGGGATCCTTGACCACCGCCCTTGCGATGGCCACCCGTTGCTGCTCACCGCCGCTCAGTTGCAGGGGGTAGACCTCTTCCTTCCCCGCCAGCCCCACCGCTTTGAGGGCCTGGCGGGTCTTCTTTCTGACAAATGATGGTTTGTGCCCGCTCACCTCCAGGGCGAGGGCCACGTTTTCGAACACCGTCTTGGAGGGCAGCAGCTTGAAATCCTGGAACACGAAGCCCACCTTCCGGCGGAGCAGGTCCAGTTGTAGCCTTCGTATTCGATTCAGATTGATTCCGCTGATGAGGATATAACCGCTCGTGGGTTTTTCAGCGCCGAAGATAAGCCGAAGAAGGGTGGTCTTTCCCGCTCCGCTTGGACCGGTGACGAACACAAACTCACCTTCCCGAACCTTGAGATTGACATCTTTCAACGCCACATTGGCGTCAAAACTCTTGTAGACGTGAAAGAGCTGGATCATCGGAACTCAGCGCATGCCCCGGTGCGGCAGGATTCCCAAGGCTCTTTCCAGCCTGGCCCGGGCCAGGTGGTGGTCGTAGAGTGAGTTGTAATAGTTGGTCCTGGCCTGGGTCAGGAGGGTCTGCGCATCCAGGACCTCCGTGATGGTGGTGACCTGGGCCTTGTACCGTTCCTCGTTTACCCGGAGATTCTCTTCTCCCTGCTCCACTGCCATTTTGGTGGTGGGTATGTTTTTTTCGGCCTCATCCAGGGCAAGCAATGCGTCCTTCAGCTCCAGCCGGATGCCGTCCACCAGGGCGGATCGGGTCCGGAATAATTCGCGCCTGAGAGTCTCTTTTTCCCGGACCGAGTAGTGCGTCTTGCCCCAGGACCACAGTTCCCAGGAAAGCACGGCCATGGCCTCCCACCGGGATCTGTCGTGAAACTCGCTGCCCGAGACATCCGGATCGTCCCCTTCCCTGATATAGTTGTAGGTCAGCGCTATCTCGGGGAAATTCTTGCTTCGGGCCAGTCGAACCTGTTGATCCACCTGCCGGATACTCACGTCAATGGCCTGGATCTCCGGACGCCTCTCCAGGGCCTGTTGCAGATACGCTTCAAACTCGCCCCGTTCGGGCAGATAGCCCAACACGTCTTCCACGTCCACCGGCGCGTCGATGGGCCTGGAAAGGACGATATTGAAAGTGGAGCGGGCGAGTCTGGCCGCATTTGCGGCCTTGACCTGGTTCTGTCTGGCGTTGGCCAACTCCACTTCCGCCTTCAGCAGATCGTTAACCGGGATCATTCCCACCTTGTAGAAGCTCTGGGCCACCTTGACATTGGACTCCAGGGATTCGACCGCCCTCTTCGCCACCTCCAGTGCCTTGTCCGCCTTGAGGACCCCGAAATAGGCCTCCTTGACCCTGCGAGCCAGGTCCAGCTTCTCCTGGGCCACCTCGAGTTTCGAGCGATCGATCCCTAGACGTGCAAGTTCATAGGAACTCATGAGGGCAAAACCCGTGAAGACGGGCTGAGTGACGGTGAGCTTCAACTGGTAATTGTCCCGGGAGTTGAGTTCCTTGCCCGGAATGGTGAGTCCCGCCCCGAGGGAAACGGGATCGCTCTTCTTCTGCTCGTCCAGGCGGGTGTAACCATAGGTCAAAGCGAGCTTGGGGAGAAAATCGGCCCGGGCTTGCTTTTTGGCATATAGGGCCTGCGCCACCTTCTCTTCCTTGGCCTTCAAGGACCAATTGTTGGCGATAGCCTCTCTAATGCTTTCATCGAGGGTGTAGAACGACTTGAGATCTTTCGCCCCGGCCGGGAGCGCGAACAGGGCAAAAATACAAACCGTGGTGAGAAGGAATCGCAAAAGGCGCATGGCAATCGGACCTCCCTTATTACGGGGTCTTGAGGGCATATCTCCAGGTCTGGGAGACCGTGTCTCCGCCTCCTTGAGGGTCGTGCTCCGGCTCAATCCTGGCTAACCATTAAACCACCGCCCCGTGGATGTCAATGGCAACTTCCCCGTTGGAACCCATGGATCTGCGCGGGCTTTCTTGACAGTGTGCGAATCCTTGGAATAGAGTGACGAAATACTCGGACGACATCAGGGCAGGTTCCTCCTCCCTCCCCGTGCCGCCCGGCGTAATACAAACCTAATAAGGAAGGAGACCTGCCGATCCATGTCCCAGAAGCTCCCCAAACTTCTCCTGGTGGCGCTGGCAATCCTGGCGGCGGCTTACTGGTTGAAGACGGATAACAACTCCCTTTTGACCCGCTCTCGTCCCGACGCCGGTTCCCTGGATTTCAACAAGCCCAGGGCAAACACCCAACCCCGGCCCGTGGTCATGTCTGCGGACGAGAAAATCAACATGGAGGTCTTCCAAAAGGTCCACCCCGCGGTGGTCAATATCGCAACCACCACCCTCAGCATGAACTTCTGGCTGGAATTGATCCCGAGGGAGGGCCAGGGTTCCGGGTTCATCATCGACAGAAAGGGCTACATCCTCACCAATAACCACGTGGTGGCCAAGGCCCAGAAAATCACCGTCACCATGGCCGACGGAAGAAAGATCCCGGCCGCACTGGTGGGCCGGGACCCGACCTCGGATCTGGCCGTTATCAGGATCTCACCCGGTAGCGTTCGCGCCGTGGCCAGGCTGGGAGACTCGGACGATCTCCGGGTGGGCCAGAAGGCCATCGCCATCGGCAACCCATTCGGACTCGGCCATACGTTCACCACCGGCACCATCAGTGCCCTCAACCGCGGCATACGGACCCGGGACGGAGGGCAGATCGAAGATCTCATCCAGACCGATGCGGCGATAAATCCGGGGAACTCCGGAGGCCCCCTGCTCAACTCCAATGGAGAAGTAATCGGAATCAACACGGCCATTTTCAGCCTTTCCGGTGGTTACCAGGGAATCGGATTCGCCATCCCCATCAACCGGGCAAGGGTCGTGGCCTCACAGCTCATAACATCGGGCAAAGTGGCCCGGCCGTGGCTCGGCATCACGGGCATCTCGTTGACCCCAGGGCTGGCCGAGACACTGGGCCTGGATACGGCAAGCGGCATCCTCGTGGTGGAAGTGGTGCCTGCAAGCCCGGCTTACGAGGCCGGCCTTCGGGGGGGGAGAAGGGAAGTGATCGTGGGCGGCGTCCGTCTCCCCCTGGGAGGAGACGTGATCACGGCCATCGACGGTCGTGAGATCAAGGGGATGAAAGCACTGGTAAGACTCCTGGACCGGCTTCGGGTGGGCCAGGAGGTGGTATTGAAGGTCCTTCGGGAGGGAAGGCCACTGGAGTTGAAGGTCCTTTTGGCTGAAAGACCCTAAAGCCTGCCTACCGCCTGTTGGAAGAAAACCCGGCATCGCCCCCGGCGAGGTACAGGGGGCGCTCCGGACATTTCCCCTTGGGCCCTGTACGGGGAATGCACCGGCACGCTCTCCATTTCAGGGCAGGCTTCCGTCGGGATTTTCATGGCCCAGAAGGACCATTCGTTCCCTGGCGGCCGATTTTCTTCGGCTCTCCAGGTCGTCCCAGAGGGACCTGAGGCGACTCAGCTCTTGTTTCAGGGCCGCTCCACGAAAATTCGAGTCTTGGGGCACACCCGCTTCCAAACCTTCCAGTTCCGATTTGATCTTTCGGACGCGATCTTTGACCCTGCGCATCTCGGCCAGGACGGCCTGCTCTTTCCGTGTGGGTATCTCGATTCCTCCCGGACATGCGGTAGGGGAATCAATGGTTTTGAGAAAGTCCTTATGGTCCTTCATGGTCAGCTCCTTTCCCGGACTGTGCCCTCCGGCCAAGCGCGCCATATCTAAATGATTACCATAGAGGTTCCCCTTGTCAATCAATACGCGGCCGGAGGCGCACCGCTCAATAGGCCTTGACAGGGCTCCGAACCCTTTTCTACACTCCACCCACTGCGGCCGAAATCGCACCACCGTCCATTGTTCCAGCCGGGAGAGGGGTGTGCGGTTTCGGTCCTTGGCCGGATTCGGACATTCTGGTCCGCAGGGAGATCGCTGACCACCATGAAAATCCTGAATAATCTCTATGGGTTCATCTGGACGAACCCCACCGCCAATAATTGCAACACCTACTTCATCGACGGGGAGAAAAGGATCCTCATCGACCCGGGGCACCATCATCTTTTCGAACACGTGAGGGAAGGACTCGCAAGGCTCTCGTTGCGGCCTGAGGACATGGATCTTGTCATCGTCACGCACGCACATCCGGATCACCTGGAAGGTATACGCCGTTTCGCCCAAAGTGACACCCTGGTGGCCCTGTCCCAGGTGGAAATGGACCTTGTAAATAAGGTGGCGTCCCACTACGGCGAAGCGCTGGGCCTTTCGGGATTTGGACCTCACTTGCTCCTGCGGGAAGGAGAGCTTCACGTGGGGGATGTACGGTTGGAGGTCCTCCTAACACCAGGCCATAGCCCCGGGTCCATTTGTTTGTACTGGCCGCAAGAGAGAGTCCTTTTCACCGGGGACGTAGTCTTCCTCCGGGGCGTGGGCCGTACGGACCTGCCCGGCGGAGACGGGGCTCAACTCAAGGAGAGCATCAAGAGAATCGCTGCACTGGATGTGGAGATACTGCTGCCGGGTCACGGCGACATCGTCGTGGGAGCCCATGAAGTGAGGGCCAACTTTTCCGACATCGAGCGTACCTGGTTCGCCTATTTGTAACCACCACTTGTGCCGCGGAGGATGTGCCCTCCGCTCACCCGATACGGCAAGGACCGACCCATGGCCCAATCCAAACGCCCGCCTTTCCCCAGCGTGGATTTCGATCTCAGGCAACTGGAGATCTTTCGCAAGGTGGTGGAACTCTCCAGCTTCTCCAAGGCCGCCAAGGCAGTGTACCTGGCCCAGCCATCGGTAAGCGAACGAATAGCCACCCTCGAAACCATGGTGGGAACCCGTCTCCTGGATCGGATGGGGAGGCGGGTGATCCCCACAAAGGCGGGAGAAATCCTTTACAAGCATGCAGTATTGCTGCTGGAAATGAAAGAGACCGCCTGCCTCGAGATGCAGGAATTCCTGGGGACGAGGAAGGGTCGTGTGAGCCTGGGGGGCAGCACTATCCCGGGTGAATACATCCTGCCTCGCCTCATCGGCGAATTCAGGGAGAAATACCCCTCAGTGTCCGTCACTCTTTCCATTTCGGACTCGGAACGAATTCGTACCTCGGTCCTGGAAGGCGCCCTTGAACTGGGTGTGGTGGGCTCGCCTGCCCGCCACCGCTCCCTGATCTCCAATGAACTCTGGAAAGACGAACTGGTCCTGGCGATACCAGCCGAACACCCCTGGGCCTCTCGAGCAGAGGTGGATCTGGCAGAGTTGCCCACACAACCTTTCATCTTTCGCGAGGAAGGCTCGGGGACATTCAAGATCCTGGAGGAATTCCTGAAGAGAGACGGTTCATTCGGCCTGGAGTCCCTGAATCGGGTGGCCGAACTGGGCACTTCCACGGCCGTGAAAGAGGGCATAAAGGCGGGGCTCGGCATTTCCATCCTTTCCGCCCGGGCCCTTGACACGGAACTCAAGACGGGCATGCTCAAGGCGCTTCGCATCCGGGGCCTGCGCCTGGTCCGGAGTTTCCACCTTGTCCGCGACCGCCGGAGGATCGCTTCACCCCTCTGCCGGGCCTTGCTGGATTTTCTCCTGGCCTCGGCGGAGAAAGAGCGGTAGGACGGCGGTCAATCGTCAGACGTCAAACCCTTGAACGTATTGGAGGGCCGTTGTGTCAGAGAAAAGCCGTTCCGGGGAAGATGGCCACAACCCCCGGGAAATCATCAGGCAGGCGTTTGAGGAATGGCGCCGGGCCCTGGAGCGTGAGGACCTCTGGTCCGAAGACTCCACCCGCTCGGGCGTTCCTGTGAAACCCCTCTACACCCCCCTGGACACGGCCTCCCTGGACTATCTTCGCGACCTGGGCTTTCCGGGGTCCGAACCCTACGTCCGGGGAGCCTATTCCAGCATGTATCGCGGCAGATCCTGGACCGTGAGGCAACTTGCGGGCTTCGGCCCGCCGGAGGAGACCAACCGCCGCTACAAACTCCTCCTCAAGGAGGGTGCCACGGGCATCAACGGGGTTTTCGACTACCCCACCCTGCGAGGATACGACTCCACGGATCCCGTGGCCCGCGCGGACGTGGGACGGGGCGGAGTCGCTGTTGACACCCTGGAGGACATGCGCATTCTTTTCGACGGAATCCCCATCCACGAGGTCAGCACCTCACTTGTGACCTGCAACCCTGTTTCCAATGTCACCCTGCAGTCCATGTATTTCGCAAACGCCCTGGAGCGCGGCATCCCCCTGGAAAAACTGCGCGGCACGAGCCAGAACGACTTTCTGATGGAGACGGCCATCACCACGGCTCCTGAATCCCTGCCGCCGGCCCACTCCTTCAGGCTCTGCTGCGATGCCATAGAATTCTGCGCACGTCGCGCCCCGCGGTGGAATCCGGTGAGTTTCACAGGTTACAACTACCGGGAAGCGGGATGCAATGCGGTCCAGGAGGTCGCCTTTGTGGTGGCGAACGCCGTTGCATGCAGCGAAGAACTGGTACGCAGGGGCCTCGAGGTGGACCGGTTCGCCCCGCGTCTGAGCTTTTTCCTCTCCGCTCACAATGATTTTTTCGAAGAAATCGCCAAGTACCGGGCGGCCCGCAGGATCTGGCATCGGGTAATGAAGGAACGATTCGCCGCTCGTGACCCCGGGTCCCTTCGTTTCCGCTTTCACGTGCAGACCGCAGGGGCCGCCCTCACCGCCCAACAACCCCTCAACAACATTGCGCGAGCGGCCTATCACGCCATGGCGGCAGTGCTGGGCGGCGCCCAGTCTCTCCATGTGGACGCCTACGACGAGGCCCTTTGCACCCCCACGGAGCAATCCGCCCTCACGGCCCTTCGAACGAACCAGATCCTCCTGTTGGAAACAGGCGTCACACGCACGGCCGATCCCCTGGGGGGATCCTATTACGTAGAAACCCTGACCAACCGGCTCGAAGAAGAGATTCTGGAACTCCTGGAGGAAATTGAAAATCAGGGAGGCATGGTGCGGGCCGTGGAGACGGGATGGATCCACCGCACGATCAACGAGACGGCCTACGCCTACCAACAAGCAGTGGAATCAGGAGAAATCCCCGTAGTGGGACTCAACTGTCACAGGATGGAAGAAGAGGAACTCCCGATGGACCTGTTCCAGGTCCCCGAGACCCTTTCGGTCCAGGAAAAGCGGCTCCGTAAGGTACTGCGGGAAAGGGACGAGGCACAGGTGCAAAAGGCCCTTTCGGCGGTGGAGCATGCTGCGACGTCCGGCGAAAACCTGATGGACGTGCTTATGGAAGGGGTCACCCGGGGAATCACCATCGGCGAAGTCAGCAGGGCCATCAAGAGGGCATTGGGCACATGGAATGCGCCGCTCCTTTGAGATAACGGCCCTGTAAACCCTTTAGCATAAACCGAGGGACATACCAAAGCTCATGACCAGAAAAATTCGTGTGGTGATGGCGAGGCTGGGACTCGATTCCCACTGGCGGGGAAGCATCATGGTGGCCCGCGCCCTCAGGGATGCGGGCATGGAAGTGATCTACGTGGGCAACCAGGATCCGGAGACCATCGCGGAGACCGCTCTTCAGGAAGATGCCGACGTCGTGGGCCTGAGCAGCCTCTCCGGAAACCACATGGAGCTCGCACCACGGGTGGTCAACGCCCTTCGAAGTAAAGGGGGCGGACACAGGACCGTGATCCTGGGCGGTACCGTGCCTCCCCCGGATGTACCGCGCCTGAAAGAAGCCGGAATTGCCGAAGTCTTCGGTCCGGGAACGCCCCTCGAGCGCATCGTCCGGTACGTTTCTGCGTGTTTCCCCCAAAACCCCCGTTGACAAAACCAGGGGCGGGAAAGGACTCCAACAATGGGCCTCGCAACCCGCCCCCTCTTCAGAAAGTCAGGACCTTGTCCGCCTCCTTTGCCAGTTCATAGAGATCGTCCATCCAACCGATGGGGCACGTGCTTGATCCCGCGAGACCGTGGGATTTCATGCAGACGCCTCAGACATAAAAGTCGCCTTCGAACCGTTCCATCTCTCCCATCACATTGAATTCCTCGTCCCCGCTTTGCTCGAAAAGCACGCCTTTGCCCAGCATGAAGACGCTTACCTCGTCCCCTTTGGCCACGCCCACATTGGCCAGACGCATGGCGTTATAGATGGTCTCCCCGTCGTCAGTGGAAATGATCATCAGGACTTTCATGTCGACGCCTCCAATCTACCGAATATTAGGATGAATCCTAACCGACGAGCCCCGAAACTCTCCCAGTCCGGGGGCTGCCGCCGCGACCCGACTTATTTACCATAGGTTTTCCCTAAATGACACGTTTTTGTCATAGGAATTTCCTGTTTGTAAATCACGCCACACTGCTTTAGCCTATAAAATCTTGATAAGAGGGAGAGAACGGATATGGACAAAATGAACGGAAGGCGATTGACGGAAACGGTGAAAGGGGCGGGCTGAGCCTCGAAGCTGCCTCCAGGGGACCTGGACCGGGCGCTTTGCGGGCTGGAATTTCCCTCTGACCCGAACCTCCTCGTTGGCCTGGATCGTGCCGACGACGCGGGGGTTTATCGGGTGACGGAGGACCTCGCCCTTATCCAGACAGTGGATTTTTTCACGCCCGTGGTGGACGACCCCTTCCGGTTCGGACAAATCGCTGCGGCCAACGCCCTGAGCGATGTTTACGCCATGGGTGGGGTCCCCAAGACCGCCATGAACCTCGTGGCCTTCCCTCTGGGCAAGATGCCCCTGGAGGTCTTGAGGCGGATCATTCAAGGGGGTCTTGAAAAGCTGAAGGAGGCCGACGTGGTGCTGGTGGGGGGCCACAGCGTGGAAGACGACGAACTCAAGTACGGACTCTCCGTTACGGGGCTGGTCCATCCGGACCGCATCCTCACCAAAAAGGATCTTCGCCTGGGCGATTGCCTCATCCTCACAAAGCCCCTGGGAACCGGGGTCATCAACACAGCGGTCAAGGGCGGCATTGCCTCGGGCGAAAATGCCGAAGGGGCCGTCCGCCTGATGGCGGAATTGAACCGAACCGCTGCGGAGGTCATGGCGGCCTATCCGGTCCACGCCTGTACGGACGTGACCGGCTTCGGGCTTCTGGGCCACCTGGCCGAGATGGTCGAGGGCACAGGCCTCGGAGTAAGGCTCCGCACACGGGACATTCCCTTGCTGCCCGGCGCCGCGGAATACGGGAGGATGGGCCTCTTTCCGGCAGGCGCATTCAAGAACAGGGAATTTCGAGAGGGCATGGTGGACTTCGGAATCTCCGTGGACGGCGTTTTGCGGGATCTTCTTTTCGATCCCCAGACCTCGGGAGGCTTGCTTATTTGCGTTGCCTCCAGGGCCGCCGAAGACCTGCTGTCGGCCCTACTGAAGCGGGGGGTACGTCAAGCCTCAATCATCGGTGAGGTCTCCGAGGAACCAAAGGGCAGGATCGACGTATCCTAGGCCCACGGGGCGCGCGGCAACGTGGGCCTTTCGTGTAGAGGAGGAAAAAGCCAAGGAGGACCCGATCATGGGGGCAACTGAACTGGACTGCCGCGGGCTGGCCTGCCCGGCCCCGGTGCTTCAGACAAAGGAGCGGATCGAACAAGAACACCCGGACGAAATCCGGGTCACGGTAGACAACGAAGCGGGCAAGCAAAATGTATCCCGCTTTCTGTCATCTCAGGGTTTCGAAGTCTACGTGGAGGAGGCCGGAAGCCTCTTTCACGTCAGGGGAGTTTTGAGATCGGGCGGCCCGAAAAGTCCGGTGCCGGAGGAACCTGATAAGGAAGCGCACCACAAGAAGATCATGGTCCTCGTGGCAACGGATCGAATGGGGCAAGGGGACGATGAACTGGGTGCTAAGCTCATGGACAGTTTCATCAAAACTCTCAAGGAGATGGGAGAAGAACTCTGGCGCCTGGTCTTAATCAACAGCGGCGTGAAGCTGAGCATATCCGACTCGCGGGTCCTGGACGATCTCAAGGACCTGGAGGAGGCCGGCGTCACGATCCTGGTATGCGGCACATGTCTTACACACTACGACCTGCTGAACGAGAAGAAGGTGGGTGAGACCACCAACATGCTGGACATCGTGACGGCCATGCAGTTGTCAGACTCGGTGATCACTCTTTGATGGCGAACACCCTCACCGGAGATAGCCCCGATATTCATATCCGAGCCTTCCTGGGCCATGAGGTCGTCTACGGACTTGAAGGCATGGTGAATATCCGTTGCGAAAATCAGCCGCAGTGGTTTTCGAATCATTCAGCCCATTCTCCCCACCCGCTCCCCGAACCGGGCCTTGACCTCTTTGAGATATCCCTGCCAGCGGGGATCCGCCTCCACGTTGGGCACGACGGCATCTCCCCGGATCCCCCTTTCTTCGAGCTCGTCCAGGAGAGCCTTTTCTTGCAGGCGTCTCCGCTCTCGAGTCTCGGTCCGAAAGCGTTCGATCTCACGCTGAAGGGCCCCCACATCCACGCCCGGCAACGAGGCCAGGAGGGATAAAATGGGGCCGTGGTCCAGGGCCGGATCGATTCTCTCGAGGAGATTCCGTTTCATCTCTTGGAGAAAGAATTCACGACGGACCTCAGGCACCGACCCGACCTCTTCGGTCACCTTGGCCGTGTCGATCCGTCCGTCCAGGTAGCGCTGCACCAGCCCGTTCACCTTACGCCTGGTCTCCTCCTCGCCGATCTTTCGGCGTTCCTCTTCGGTCAGGGTTAGCCCCTTGGTCTTTTCCATGATGATGTCCATGGTACTCTTGATTTCCGCCATGGTGTCCCTCCTGAAGATGCATCATATAAAAGCGGAGATTTTTTTACGGCCTCCGCCCGTCTCCTGAGAACAAATCCAGCATTACCGAGTCGTGTATCCGGGGCCTGAAGGAGCGGATCGCCTCGTTTTGCCGGCTCGGATGAACCCTGTTGGTCAAGAACACCACGATGACCTCCCGCTGGAGGTCCATCCACAGGGAGGTCCCTGTGAACCCCAGGTGTCCCACGCTTTCCCGGGAAAAAAACCTGCCCGCGCTCGAATCTTCCCCCGAAGGGGTGTCCCAGCCCAGGGCCCACGCGGCCCCATCTTGATCATGCGGCGGGCTCAGGAATGTCCGGACCGTGTCAGGACGGAATTGGTCTTCCCTTACGCCCCGGTAGTGGTCCGCCAGCAAGTCCGCCAGGACGTACACCTCCCGGGCCGTCCCGAAGAGTCCAGCATGCCCGCTGTAGCCGCCGGCGGCATAGGCGTTTTCGTCGTGGACCACCCCGCATAGGACCTCTCCCCGCCACGGGCAACGTTCCGTGGCCGCGAACCGATCAGGGGGGCGCTGGGGGGATTTCGTCTCGCGCCGGTAAAGGAACATGTCCTTTAATCCCAGGGGGCCGTAGATGTTTTCATGGAGAAACGTGTCAAGGGGCTTGCCGGATCTTTTCTCCACCACCCACTCGAGCAGCATGAAACCCAGGTCGCTGTAAAGGGCCTGTGCCCCCGGCTCGCACACGAGGCGCTCGGAAAGGATTCGCTTCCGGAAGAAACGCTTTGGGTCACCGGGCCGGGCCTCCCTGATTTCCTGAAAATAAGGCCGCCAGTCGGGGAGCCCGGAGCGGTGGCAGAGCAGGAGCCTCGGGGTCAGGGGGGCCTTGTCTCCTAGTCCTTCTCCCTCCAGGATATGTTCCAGAGGTTCGTCCAGGTCGAGCTCTTCATTGTCCACGAGTTTCATGAGGGCGACGGAGGTGGCCAGGGGCTTTGTCAGGGAGGCCAAATCGAAGATCGTGTCCGGGGCCATGGGCTCCTGTTGGGGGAAGAGGGCACGGTTTCCCACGGCTTTCAAAAACCGGACTTCTCCCTTGTGGGCCGCAATGAGCACCGCCCCGGGGAAGACACCCTTGCGAACCCCCTCTTCAAGCAGTCTTGCGGTTCTTTGCACCTGATATCTCCCGTTGCCCGCCACCGGGGCCCATTTCACCCTTTTGAAACCCCTCACACCATCCGATGATTGTAACGGCCCCGGTGCCCTATTTCAAGGCCCCCGGGCCGTGGGCCTCTGACCGTCGAGTCGTTCTGCAGCATTGGAAAGGCCTTGGAATGGAATGACGGTTGTGGTATGGAACAACACTCCCAACACCCGTCGTGCCCCCCGGTGCGGGTCGCTCCCTGACGAGCCGCAAGCCGCGGGACCGCAAAGCGGGCAAGACTCTCGAGAGGCGCTCGGTGGACGAAAACATTCCGGTATACAACCTCAAGGCCGAGGGCAGGGAAATAGTCCTGCTGGGTACGGCCCACATATCCCGCAAGAGCGTTGAGCTCGTCGAGGAGGTAATCGCAACCGTAAAACCTGATACGGTATGCGTGGAACTCTGCCCCGCCCGCTACGAGACTCTAACCCGGAAGAAGACCTGGATGAATACCGATCTGATCAAGGTCATCCGCGAGAAAAAGGCCTTCCTGTTGCTCCTCAACCTCATGCTGGCCTCTTTTCAGAAGCGTATAGGTGAAAAACTGGGCATCAAGCCCGGGGAGGAAATTCTGAGTGCGGTCCGCGCCGCCGAGCAGATCGGCGCAACCGTCCACCTGGCTGACCGTGACATCCGTACCACACTGGCCAGGACCTGGGGCCTCATGGGGTTCTGGAGCAAGATCAAGCTCTTCTTCCAACTCATCCTGTCCCTGGGAAGCGGCGAGGAAATCACGGAGGCCGACATCGAGGAGATGAAAAAGATGGATGTCCTCGAGGCCCTCCTGTCTGAAATCGGCAAGAATCTTCCCGGGGTGCGGCGCGTGCTGATCGACGAACGGGACCAGTATCTCGCCGAAAAAATCCGCACCGCCCCGGGGGAGAAGATCGTAGCGGTGGTGGGCATGGGACACGTCCCGGGGATCAAGGCACACTGGGATCAGCCGGTGGACATGAATGCCCTGGAACAGAGACCTGCCGGAGGGCGCATCTTCCGGATCCTAAAATGGGGCATCCCCGCGGCCATCCTGCTCCTCATCGCCGCAGGCTTTTACAGGGCCGGGATCTCGGCCGGGACGGCCATGATCACCTGGTGGGTCCTGGCCAACGCCGTCCTGGCCGGCCTAGGGGCCGCGGTGGCCCTGGCCCACCCTTTCACCATACTGTCGGCCGTGTGCGCCGCACCGCTCACATCCCTCAATCCGATGATCGCCGCCGGCTGGGTCTCGGGCCTGGTTCAGGCCTTTATCAGCAAACCTAAAGTCAGGGATTTCGAATCCTTGCCCGAGGATATAGTCTCCGTGAAAGGCTTTTGGACCAACAAGATCACGCGCATCCTGCTGGTCGTGGTCTTCACCAATATCGGCAGTTCCCTCGGTACCTTCGTTGCCATCCCCCTCATGGTGCGCGCCTTTTCCTGAAAACCCGGTCCTGATAAGCGTCTCTACGGGAGCTTTGTGCCAGGATTTCCCCCGGGGAGACCGGGGGGGGGGAGGGCCTCGAGTCTTGCCAAGCCGCCGCACGAGGGTCCTTACGCCCTTCGCGTACGCCCGGGATTCCCTCGCCAGGTCTCCCGGATCATTGAGCGGGTCCCGACCCATGCCGACCTCCCATTATGTTGAAACGCTAAAGAAAACCGCGGAATCAGACGATGGACACTTTAGGAAACCCGCTGATTCAGGGTGAATTCGGTAAAGGGCCCCCGGACGCCCTGCGTCGGATGGGTGCAATGAAAATACGTCTCCCCGCACCTGGTTGATCCATGGAAGAAATCTACTTCCGACTCCTTTTCGAAGGCCTCGAAGAGAAGGCCAAGCTGGAAAAGCTGGTGGTCTTTTTCCACAAGGAGTTGGGGCTTGACAACAACCGGATCGGCAGCCTGCTCACGACGCCCCCGCGGGTTTTGTGGGAGGCAGCCCCGCACAAGGAGGCTCTGGCCAGTCTCACAGCCCTCAAGAAGTTGGGCTGCAGGACCAGCCTGGAGCCCGTTCTTTCCAACGGTGCATACCCCTTCGTCATGCCCGAAAGGCACCATAAACTCATCAAGCGGGAACTGAGCAAAATCATCCGATGCCGATCCAGCATGCTTGTTTTCATCGTTCACGTTGAACCCGGCGCGGAACGCAAATCCATACCCTCCCTGATCGGACCGGCGGAAACGGAGTTTGCAGAACATTTCAGAGAGAGCGATACCGTCGTAGGAGTGGACGACCACCGGGCGCTGGTATTGGGATTTGCCACCGGAAAAGAGGGCGTCGAACCCCTGGAAAGAAAAATAAGGCAGTCCCTGAGAAATGTACTGGACACGGATATCGTGGTGTCCATGGGATGGGCGCTCTTCCCGGAAGAGGGGAGAAGCATCTCCGAACTGGTTCATCTCGCAGAAAAAAAGAGGCAGGAGGCCGGACCCGAAGTTTCGCAACCCAAGCCAGACCGATGTCTGCCCGAATCTTCGGGCGCCCCGGCGATCCTCACACGTGAATCTCCTGAAAATCCGCTCCAGATCTGCTTTACCAAAGCGCGCGGCAAGATCTTCAAGCGGCTTCTGGAAATGGACCCCGAAACCCTATGGATGGGGCTGTCCCAACTCCCCCAGAGCAGGCAGGAAGATTTCCTGGCCAGAATACCGCTGGGCGCTCCGCTGGGGCCGGTCCTCGAACAGATGATCCGTACTCAGCCCACCATAGGTTCCGACCGGGAGGCGGAGCAATATTTCGAGGCCATGATCCACCAGATGGACATGCAAGCAGGCCTCGAGGACAGAAAGAGGACCCGAGAGGTCGTCCTGTCCAGGATGCGTCGTGCTGAATCCCTGCCCACTCTCCCCTCGGTAGCCAGCCAGGTCTTCAACATCGCCTCGGACCCCAATTCCTCGGCAGCCGATCTGACTACGGTCATCGCCAATGACCCTCCGCTCACCGGTAAGCTCCTCAAGGTGGTGAACTCGGCCTTTTACGGTTTTCCCCAGAAGATCGGGACCGTCCGGCAGGCCGTGGTGATTCTGGGAACCGAAGAAATCGTAAACCTCTCTTTCGGGCTGGTTGCCTCCAAGGTCTTTGACGAACTGGGGTGGAAGCATTCTTACGGCCCCAAGAATCTATGGCTCCATTCATTGTGTACGGCCCTTCTGGCTCAACACCTGTGCGCAGAGTTTCCCGAATTCCGTAAGCAGGGGATTTTTACCGCGGGGCTCCTGCACGACATGGGCAAGATCTTTCTCATGGAAAACTTCCCGGAACTGTACGGGAAAATTTACAAAGACATTACCGGTCAGGATCTGCCGTTCTATGAGCTGGAAGAAGAAAAATTCGGCTTGAGCCATGCGGCCATCGGAGAAGTCCTGGCCGCGAAGTGGAACCTTCCGGCCGGACTCGTGCAGGCAATCGCTTTTCACCACCGCCCCCACGACGCCCCCGGCCACCCGGAAC
>Ga0180301_10001120_pt1 | contig 20911 bp, 31 predicted proteins | sample GuaBasSediGuay16_FD_121797 | JGI IMG/M metagenome (GOLD analysis project Ga0180301, IMG submission 121797) | Subseafloor sediment microbial communities from Guaymas Basin, Gulf of California, Mexico - Guay16, Core 4569-2, 12-15 cm | ecosystem: Environmental > Aquatic > Marine > Hydrothermal...
ATATTATAATAATATTGTAAAAAACTACTACTTCTTCTTCTACTACTACTACCATTATTTTACAGGATTATTTACTAAAGTGTAAAAAACTTTATATAACAATCAGGACCCTTATTATTAAGAATGGCTGAGGAACTCAAGGATAGGATACTTAAATTCTTGGAGGACAAGAGAGGTCAGAAATTCAATATAAGAGCTATTTCAAAGGAGTTGGGAATTAGCTACGCAACGTGCCTCAAATGGGTTGAAGTTCTCATAGCTGAGAATAAAATTAAAGTCGAAGATTATGGAAATATAAAGCTCGTCTGGGTTGAGGAAAATGAGCGACCTTCTGGAGAAAATTAGAGGGACGAATGATGAGAAGATAAAGAGGAGGATAAGGCATAAAACGTTTGCTAAGACAGTAATATTTCTAGTGGAGAATTTTGAGAGAGGGAACCCCGTTCACGCAAGGGACTTAGCAGATTTCCTCGGGGTGGATGTAGGTTATGCGTGGAGGATTTTGAGGCAATTTGTAAGTCTGGGCTTAATCGATATGAGGAGATTAGGAAGTTTGACTGAATGGGTTCCACTTTATAATAATAATGAACTCCTGATTAAAAAATGGTTTGAGGAGGCAAAGAAAACTTTAGGGTTATGAGGTGAGAAAATGGAGAAAGTGGAGCTACCAAAAAAAGTTGTTTTTCTGGTTTTGATTGGAGTATTAGTCCTCCTTATTGGTGCTTTCTTAAGTATCCGATGGTATGGAGAGGCGTATAATGAAATATCAGCGATGTATAAAGAACTAGAAGTCAACTACACGAACCTAAAACAGGAATATGAAAATCTATCTAAAAATTTCTCAGAATTATCTAAGGATTTCTCAGAGTTGTCCAAGGACTACTCAGATATCAAAAAAACCTCGGAAATTATAGGGGAGAGATACGGTATCGTGAGGGCGACACTCGGCACACTTCTTGAAGCAATAATCTCGGAAAGGAATGGAGATACCTTCTACGATTTCGCAAGTTACTACTACGGGCTGAGCGACTTCAACAATACAATTTATTATTCGGAACTGGCATCGAGCTATTACAATCTTGCAAATACGAAGTGGAAGGCGGTTTTAAAAACCTTGAATCAGACATCAAGGGACGAATTCCTCGAAAGTCTTTATGAGATGGCAGTAGCTGGGGAAAATCTTGCTAGGATTTATTCCAGCATCTGTTTGAAGCTCAGCGAGGCTTCGGGCTATTACAGGTTTGGCAATTATGAGAAGGGGGATGCGACGATTGAGGAAGTGAACAGGTTAATAAACTCCACCGAGGAGTGGGTTAATAAATACAACGAGGCATACTCAAGAATTTTAGCGGAATAAAATGGAAGTCAAGAAGAAAGCGAAGAAATCAAAGGTTAAATCCAAGTTTACAAATTACGAATTAGATATTGTAATTTTGTTACCGAAGGGGATTTTAGGATTAAAGAAGAAAAAGATATGATGAAAATACAGGTGATATTATGACACGTGTTTCAAACCAAAAGTTGAAAGATAGGATACGTAGGTTGATAACGGAGCATCCAGAATATAGAGAAATACTTAAGAGGGCAGTCGAAATCGAGGAAAACCCACCAAATAACCTCATAAGGGACTATGGGTGGGAATGGTTCCATGTTAAGGCACATCCAGCGAAGCTAACCAAATTAGTAACTGAGGATATACTTGAGGTGAAACACAAGAGCCGACGCTATACAAACTATAGGTTAAAGGACAGAGAAGCTGTGAAGGAGGCACTTAAAAGTTGGAAGGAGAAATAAACTTTTAAGACGTGATTGAAGATGAGAACGAAAGAGAAATTTGAATTACTCAACTTAGGTTATGATATAGCTCAAGATAGTGAGAAGACTATGCTAAGAGAGAAAGTTAAGCAACTGTTAGAAGACCTTGACAAAATAAGGAAAAAGTTGTGCAAAAGATACTCTTACAACGCTTGGATTGTAGATGATATTCTTGCTCCAGTTTATAGTAAAGTTAAACAAACTTTCAAGGATGTGATTGAAGATGATTAGCGATTTAGAAATCCAAATTTTCATACTTTACTCAGTATTGGTTGTTTACTTAGCGTATCTCACCCGTAGATTAGAGGACGAAATAGAAAAAATTAAGGAATTGCTCAAATGTTTGAAGAAATGAAACCTGAAAGAATTATAACTTATCCAAATCCAAAAGAAGGAACAACAGGGCTAGCAATACAAATTATTAGGGTAGGAGGTTCTCTTCAGGGAATTTATATAGGAAGATTTTGGAAAGATGAGATGGACGAGTGGGTTTATATAGATGAGGATGAAATTCCAAAATTAATAGAAGAACTTGAAAAAATCGAAAATGAATATAATATGACCGAGAAGTTCGAACCTTTAAGAGGAGTATTTGTAAAAGGTAAAGAGGATTATTGGTGGGATTTCGAAAGAGATAGAGAATTAACTTATGATGAAGTCAGATTACTAATGAAAGTCAAATCAGCAGTTCAGGGATTGCTTGAGGAAATCCAAAAAGAGAAAGAGCGAGTTGAAGAAGAGGAGAGAAAGGCGGTGAAGGGAGGGTTATTCCAAGAACGATTTTTATGTCAGGGTTGGGGGGCTTGTCTTGATTGGTTCGAACAAGAAATTAAGAAATGGTTTGCTGATGTGATAGAAGAGTGATTTCTTAAAAAATATAAAAGATTGATGACTATTTAAATGAGATGAGGACTTGGAGCGAGATTCCAACCCTTGAGGAGAGGCTGAGGTTACTCTACGACGTATTGAATTTCATAAAGAGAAATCCAACTCTAACCACTGAAGGAGCAAGAGAGAGGATAGCAAGGACCTTCAACCTAACTCCATACACGGTTAAGAGGATTCTCGACTTCCTATGGTTCTCAGACTTGATAAGGACCGAGTATAGGGGATTTCCAGCGAGGGTTTTCTATGTCGTTACTGACAAGGGAGAGAGGGTATTGGCTAGGGGAAGACTTGAAGGAGGTGATTTTGCAGAAGCCCCTGAGTGGGTATGGAGAACCATAAAAAGGAGAGCAGTAGTTGTAGTAAAGAGAGAGCTCACGGTTTCGATTAGGGAATTTACTTTCCTCCTCAGGGAGGATTGGAATTACAAGGTTATTGTTAGAACCCCGCTTGAATGGCTGAGACCTTGGGAAGTCGATAAATGGGGCAAGGAATACAGCGTGAAGGTAAGGGCAATAATGCTATTACAAACTTTCGCAGTAGCCCCAAATTATTTTGCTGGGTATAGCTGGGAGATGCTAAGTCCTGAGGAGATAAAAAGGAGGATGCAGTATGGAAGGCTTCCGGCTCGTTGGAGAACTATGAGGCTTGACCCTTACGACCTAATAGTTGTGAGGAAAATTTCTGAGGACGAGACAGGTATAACTTGGGAGGTTGACTTTACAGCTTTTAAGGACAAGCTACCGACCATGCTTAATCTCGCTGAGATTAAGAGCTTGGCTGAAGAAAGGGGTTACTCTACGGCTTAGTGATTAAAATGAGGAAAAAGAAAAAGATAATATTGAGGTTTTATCATGGGGTGGATGAAAAAGGCAGAAGATTTATAATTTTAAAATACAAGGGTAGATTTTTAATTTTTGGTAAAACAAGCAAGTTATTAAAATTCCTGCAGAAGCATATAGACGAGGGGCTTGAGGATGCTATAGAGAAGGCTGTGGAGTATGTTGATAAGGTTTTTAGGAATAGAGAGGAGGAATATGCAAAGCGTATCCTGAAGAAATTAATGAAAGAGAAACCTAGGTATATAGGGTGATTTTATGGGAAAGTTGAAAAGGGGAATTGCGGAAGAGTATCTATACAAAAATAAGCTTCAGAAGAGCGGAAATTTTGTTTTTAGAGTTGCTGGAAGTCTTTCACCAGCAGATTTGATAGTAGTTACTAAGGATAAGGTCAAGTTCATTCAGGTTAAATACACGAAGAAGAAATGTTATTATTTCAGCAGATTTGATATTGAGGAATGGAAGAATCTAAAAAAGTTGAAGGAGTGGAACCCGAATATAGAGATAGAGTTTGTAATAATTTTTAAGAGAGGGATGGGGAAGAAGCCACGCATAGTTATTCTACGCCCCAGTGTGGACGAATTGCCAAAGAAAGTGGAAATCCCAAAAGATTAATAATTTAAATTGTTATTCTATAATATGCGGGCGTGGATGTTTTTGAACGTTGACAATAATATAGAGGTTCTGGAGATTTTGGAGAAAGAGTTCTCGAAATCAGGTTATAAGATTGAAATCTTAGTCCCGAATGGTAACGGTTGGGATGCTCTCCTCTTCATCCAAGATACGGATGTGGAGTCCCTCCTGAAGTTGAGGGAGAAGCTTAGAAAGTTTGGGGTTATCCTGACCTCAACCCTGCTGGAGAAGGGAGATGGTGGAGCTACTGGATAAGGAGTTTGGTGGTAAGGGCAAACAAGTGATTTGGCGTGGAAAGAAGCTCGGATATTTAATCCCAGAGAAGTTCGGCTATACCTTCGTGGCACTGAAGAAGAAGGAACACTTCTTCAGGCAGTATCTTGGATATGCATTGAACAAGCAAATGCTTGAGTATTTCAAACAGATAGGTGTTAAGAAGATTATTCTTAAGGTGAGGGGGAAGAAAAATACGGAAATTTATACATCGACCATAGACAAGTGGTTCAACTACGGCATTACCTACAGACACCCGAATTATGAACCCCAGCTTGTATTACCGATTAAGTATATGGAAGCCCACGTGATAAAATGATAGTAAATCCATACATCCTGAAGAATTTGAGGAAGGATTTCAAGAAGGGGAATATAAAACTGAGAGATGTAGTTAGGAAGTATGACTTGAAAATTTGGGAAATCCGCCGACTTGTGAGGGTAGATAGAATTTTGAAATTCCTCGAGAAAGATAAACTAGTTGTGAAGTGTGATGACGGGATTTTCATGACCATTGAGAAGCTTGGGAAGAATTACTGGATAGAGGCGAGAATAGCGGATAAGCCCGAAATCCTCGAACTTTTTAATGTGATTACGAGTAAGCTCCATAGGAGGATGGAAAAGAAGAATTCTTTCTACGAACTCTCGATACTCGTTGATGGGGATACCTTCTTGAGTTTTATTAATAAATTCCACGAACGCTATATCAATTACCACTCCTACTTTTCAAGGTTTAAGAAGGTTCTATTTCTCTGGGGGGACAGAACCGAGAACTTCGTTAAAAAACTTTGCGAATAAGAAGGTTATACCTCCAAGCAGGAACATAACACCTGAAAGGAAGAAAATTGAGCCGAGGTTCCAGAGGAAGAGTAATGTGTCAAGCTCGGGCTCAACTATCCAAGAGAGAGCACCGCACAGGTGGCAGAGGGAATAGAGGAGGAGGAAGGCGAAGAAGAAGGATGCAGGAACCTTAAGAAGTCTGCTTGTCTCGAACAGCTTTAATGACAAAAAGTATATGATGAACAATTCCGCTCCAGCCATGAGGACCAGACCATCCCTTCCAAGCAACGAGATTACTTTTCTAGCGGTGGGATTACCTTCGCAGTATGCAATTTTCTCATTGTAAGATAGAGGAAGGCTATTCACCCACCAATACTTCTCTGGACATTCCACTATGTTGTTGTATGTAGCCCAGTAATCTGAGAGTGTTAAAAGACTGAAGATTGTTAGAACGAAGATGAAGCGGTTCATAATATTAAATTGAATAGAAAAGTTTATATACTTTTCCTACCTGTAGTATAAATATGAGTAGTATGAAAAGTAGGAAAGTTAAAATCACGATAACCCTCTCAAAGAGCTTGCTGAGGAAAATCGATAAGGAAAGGGATGATGTTCCTCGCTCAAGATATATTGAAAAACTTTTGAGGAGGGTGATTAAATGAGGAGATTTGCCTTACTGGCTACCTTACTTTTGGTAGGAGTGGCTTCAGCAGTTCTAGTTGAGTATGTGAGCAACAAATTAACTTTCCAGACAGAGATTACCAAGCCACCAATTGAGCTAACGGTTCTCGGGAATGAGCTTGAAAACGCAACTGAGGTAATTGCTGGAAACACCTATACAATAAACGTTAGCACCGTAAACTTAGCTAACAACCCAATTCCAAACTTAAGGACAATAATAACCTGCTCAGCAGACCCTGCTTTCCAGAGTGCGGACGAACTTAAAATCCAAGCCTATTTCATTGATGAGAATACTAATGAAAGAGACCCACCCGGAGAAGGTTACTATAACTTAACTGGATACTTAGAGGACGGAAATATCACTTTTTACATACCTTCTTACAATAAGACTTGGATAGCAGATGTGGACTACAACACAACCGGCTACTTCCTAGTAACAACCGCTCCAAATTTGCAGAATGGAACTTCGATAACCTGCTCCGCACAAGTGAATATAGTTGAAAAAACTGGGGGAGAAACTTAAAATGAGGAAAATCCTTTTTCCCTTATTTTTTATTTTTTGCATGGGAATTTCATACGGATGGATAGCAGGGGAAACCAAGGAGTTTTCCTTCGGCAAGTGTTCTATGCTTGAGGTCAAGATAGTTGGAGACGAGGGGGTATCCGCATGGCGGGTTGAGCCAGCCTGTCAGAAGAGCGGTGAAAGCTCTTGGTCATGCTCCTGCTGGGACAATTATGTCCTGAGGATTACCCCACCCCCAAATTTCAGGGGGAAGGCAACCATTACAATCATAAATTATTACCCATACGAGAAGGAGATTGAGGTCTTAAACGTAACCGTGGAGAAGCCCTATTTTGTCCCCGAACCTTATGAAGTCCCTAAGATTGTTAACCAGACCATAATAAAATACTACGAGGATAAGACCAAGATAAAGGAGTTGCAAGCTAGGATTGACAACCTCCTGATGGAGCTAAATCTGACCAAGTCCCAGAAGGAAGAACTCCAGAACCAGCTTAAGTCATTAAATTCAACCATCGAAGACCTCTCATCCACATTGGATTATTACAAGGAAGTTACCCTCTCCCTATCCAGTAGAATTCTGTCCCTCCAATGGGAGAGGAATGTCCTCTTCTGGGTTATGATAACCTTTGGCGTGATTGCCATATTCCTTGCAATCTATGCGAAAATGGTGGTAAAACGTGCCCCTAAAGGTTAAGGTTTTGAAAAAGAAGGGTTTGCCATATCCAACGATAGAGGCAATTTACAACTTCCTGAAAAAGAAGAAGATATATGCATACACCGCTGATGAGCTAGCGAACGAGCTCCATAGACCGGTATCAACTGTTAGGAGTGCCCTCAGGAAATTAGTATCCTCAAAGAAAATAAAGTTTTCGATTGTGGACGGGAAAAAGTATTATTACTATGTTAAAAAATAAAGAGGGATATGAACAAGAAAGTGGAGGCATTGATTTTGATATGGTTATTCACGAACCTAATCCAATTTACAGTTATACCCCACGAGTTCGGTCATCTATTAATGGCTACCGCCCTGAACTGCGACATCTACTCCACCAAGCTCGTCCAACCTCATTTTTATTATTTTTTTATACTGATTGAGGGGAAATTCCTATCCAAGTGTAGTAATCCAACCTCAGACGCTCTTGTAGCCCTAGGAGGGTTACTGATAACCCTTTTCATAATCATAATCCTCTTCTCCTTACCATATCCATTTCATTACTTCGGTCTAATGGCTCTTGGTCTGGAGCTTGCAGGTATTTTCCAAGATACCTTAATATTTGTCGAGTCTTTCTACCCATCGGTTCTAATTGCCCGGACCATAGCAAGCTCCGTCACGTTCATCGGCTTGTTCCTATATTTTCTAGGAGCTCTGCTCTTCGTGATGAAATATGAATGATTTAGAATTTTTGCTCGGCTGTAAGCTCAAGACGCTTTACTCAGTGTTAAAATCGATGTATCCAACGAGGGGTTATCCGCTAACCCAGAGTCAGATATGTAGGAGGGCGAAGATGACCTACTCCTACTTGCACAGATTACTCAAAGCTATGGAGGGGCTTGGACTAGTAACTAGACATAAGCTCGGGAGGGAGGTCAGGGTAAGCCTCACGGATAGAGGAGAAACACTAGCCAAGATGATATTATTTGTAATACAACAAAAGCTTTAAAGGGACGCAGTTTCATTATAATTAGGGGCTTAGCTCCCTGAGGTGGATGTGCCTGAGGGCACCCCCACCCCTGAGTTGGAGCAAGCCACTCCTTCAACCTTTCGAAAAAAAGATGAGCCATCACCCCGGTCGGGCTTCAGCAAGGTCCAGTTTCCTCCTAGGCATGCGATTTCTAGCCCGACCGGTTTTTTTATTTTAAGAAGGAAGCGAGCTTCAGTAAGCCCAGATTACAGTTTACCTCATTGCCAAGCATAGTCAGATAGGAGAATTCGATGAAGACAGCAAGGCAGTAACTGAGTATTATGATAATACCGATGAACAGAGCCCCCAGAGTGGTTTCCCTCCTATGGAAGCTTATGGTTGAGGAGAGGATAAATCCATTTATCGCAAAGATTAGGAAGTCGCTTGGGCATATAACCCCAGTCATTATCTGCCTTCCAATCAGGAAGCAAATCGAAGCAGGTATGGAGTAGAAAAAGGAGATTGGCGGTTTAATCAACCAGAGAGGTATCATGAGCAGGGAGACATCTAAAATGCTTACAGCTAGGGGAGGAAGATTGAGGACGTTTCCTATCACGGAGAACATCCCTAAGAATAAAGGAGATACAATCAGGAAAATTGTTTCCTCAAGCCCATTCAAACAGACCACCCTTTTTACTCCTGTAATAAACGAGCAGTAAGATTATATAAGTTGCTACCGCACCTATCGGTATTAAATATTTGTAGGGCAGTATAGGGGAAGGCTTCTGGGGAACAATCCTCTGCTTTAGATTGAACACGGTCTCATTGATTGAGTTAAGTAACTTGCATTGCTCGACCTCTGGTTTATAATCACAGTCTTCCATGTCCCATATCGCAAGAATGGAGGGATAGATGGTATTTCTCAGGTATTCATAGGTCCTTTCGTCAGAGGCATTGACAGTAATGTTCTCAACCTTTTCCCTTATTTCATACAAGAGGATGCACTTGGTCGTGTTTGGGGAGTAGGAACAATTCTCAGCTTCCCACAGATTTTGAACCAATGTTTTGAGGTCCGTGATATTGCTTGCCCAAGCAGAGACGTGGAAGGTCGAGGCATCGTAAGAACTGAAGTTACTTCTGGTGCAGTTAACGAACACGGAATATATGCCAAAAACATTCGGTGTCGTGAAATTGTAGTAGTAAATGCCATTATCCATGTAATTCATGGAACCCTCCTCGAATAGGGTTCTATTGGGATAGTATATCCTCACGGCACAGGAGGCGTCCGGGACCAGATTTCCATCAGCATCCTTCACCAAGACCATAATGCTTCCCTCCTCACCACTCGAATATTCCGTCGATGATATTATATCCGTGGATAAGGGCAACCTCCCAACCCATATCCAAGAAATAGTTTCTGTGTAGCTGTAATTTTTCTCAGCCCTGATGAACAGCTTCCATAACCCAATCTTATTAAATTTGAAACTCAGGCTATAGTTTCCGTCGCCCAGAGACGTGAAATTCACATCATAAACCGTTCCATCTGGGGAAGTAAGGTTGCCATAGACGATTGCGTCGGGCTCAGGCTCCCTATCGCTCAGGTTAACGGTATTCTGCCTCCACAATCTGATTATTATTGTCGAGTTCTCCTGCTTCACCAGATTCTCCTCATTATAGACGTAGGGGATATGATACCATGCGAGGGAGACGTTCAGAACCGTATCGGTTGATGATGAGGATTCAGCCTCACAATAACCGAGAAACAGGAAGATTAGCAAGATGGGTAGGAGCCATTTCATTTTTTCCTCCTGAAGTAAATACCTATTCCAATCCCTATCCCAGCTAAGGGAACGATGATTAGGATTATTGGAATTTGCTGTCTCTGGACAAAGGCACATTTATATTCCTTCTGTCCGCATATATTCTCCCTCACCAAGCACTCCTGATTTATGGGGCATTTGTAATCCCCGCAAAGAACTCCTTTCCCTATACTTCTCCACTCGCTCCAAGGTGGCTTGACTATTAGCTCTAGAGGGGCAACAACCGAGCTAATTACCTTGCTACCCGTTTGATTTACCCCCCCAACTTCCGTAGCTTTAGGATAAACCCCTCCTTTAATATGCCACGCAGGGCATTTATCCTCCGGGAATTCCTCCACCAGAAAGCATATTTTCTGAACCACGAGACCCTCTAAATTCTTTCCAGCATACATCGTATGGGCAGGTATCAACTCAGGTTCTGGAACGGAATATGTGTAATTCTTCAGGTCTCCAAGGGTATCTAAATATGCATAAACGGGCTTATCGCTTGGATTTCCTATACCATATTCTATGCAGATTACCTCCCCCGCAGTTACCTCTTCACTAGTGGTTAGGTATCCAATCCCGAGGGTTTGAGCCCTACAAGTGCTTAAGAATGCTAGGAAAACGGCTAAAAAAATCAAGGTTTTTTTCATCTTTCAGCCCTCCTCTTAATCTACACAGTTCTGCCCAGCTTCTACAGCTTGGAAGTAAACAGTATTTTCATAGGTCCCCGGTGCCTGCCCTGCTGGAACATCCAACCAGAACCTCAGATACTCATTCTGAGTATTATCTAAGCCTGTGTCCATCTTTTGATAAGATGTTGTGAAGGCTTTCTTTGCTGATAGGGAAGGTGTATTTGCGTCGGTAGTTGTGCTATTTGCGAAGTAATAATTGCTTAAGGCTATAGTATTACTTCCGGAGGTTAGGGGACCATCAGCCTTTATACAGTAATCCACATTTACATTGGTATCCTCGCTCACATTAATCCAGTAATCTGTCCCACCAGAACCATAATTGTTACCATCTGCATTGTTGTCCGTAGTCCCTTGCTGTAGGTTCGAGAATACTATACCAGTTTGCAAAGTGGGGCTTAGCTGGATTGCGATATAAACGGCTACGGTTGCGGAAGTTGTAGTCGAGGCATTGGAGGTTACTACCGCTTCACCTTTCTGAGGTAGTATCAAAATACTAGCTATTGCAAATGCTACAATCCCCAAAACTGCTAGCTTTTTCATCATATAATTTTAAAAACCTCTTGGAATTGATAAATTTTTCTAATCCACTGGACTATAACCATTTTGAACCCCTTGGAATTTCAGCCCTGCATTATAAGTCCCTGCGGATTGTCCAGATGGGACATACAATCTAAATTTCAGATAGACAACTGTTCCATCCTCAAGATTTGAACCTATTGCTCCCTGACTGAAAGCCGTTCCTATCGGGTCATAAGTTGTTGGAACCGTGCTATCAGTTGTTGAGTAGGCAACCTCTATATTGGATATAGGTATCTGTTGAGAGTCAGTTGTCAGGTAGCTCTGATTTCCCTTGACGTAAAGGTCGGCATTACAACCCTTTGCAGTAATCGTGATGTTGTAATCTGTAACCCCATCACCATTGTTCCCAGTTGCATAGCAGTATTCACCGGTCGGGCTACAGCCATCGAAATTCACACCATTCGAGAGAACAGAGGATAGGGAAATGGAGATAACGCAGACTTTGAAGGTTGTTGAGTTTGAAGCCGTATTATCGTAGCTATCGTTAGCCCACACCCACACTTCCCAAGTCCCACCGGGGTCCGTTGATTGAATAGTATAGTTATATTCATATATTGTGCAGTTCGTCCCGCAACTTTCGCCAGTGTCGGTCATCAACTCAAACTCAACCTTCTTCACATTGTTCGGGTCTGTTATATTTATTCTCACTTGGTCGATATCATTCAAATCATCGCTCACATTAGCTCTTACTATAACCTTCTGCCCCCTTTCAAACACCTCAACAGCAACATAGGTCTCGTTGTAGGTTATAGGCTTATACACAAAGGGTGTGGCGAGTATAAACTCGGTTATTTTTGGTAAGAAGTAAGCAAGCAGGAGGAGAACAATCGATAGGAACAGGTAGGATAGTTGCTTTATTTTCTCCATCATTTTTAAATTCCCTTTATGGCACACATCGGAACTCCGGGAAGGGGCTCATCAAGTCTCTCAAGCTCTTCTGGTTTCTTCAAATACAGGTAGAACAGCAAGTCGAGACCGAGATTAAAATCTCTATTCAAATCTATATTTTCCGGTGTAAGAATCCTACTAAGGGTAAGTGCAAGGTCCTTTCTCCTATAATGATTTAGCTTGGCTCTTATGTATCTAATCAGTTCCGGAAGGAGCAAGGGGAGATGGAGCAGGAACTTCCCTATGGGCATGTTCAGTATTTTCTCTATCTTCCTGTTCATTCTCTTTACTTCTTCCAGAGGAAAGAGGGGTTTTATTGTTCCATCCTCAATCTTGAAGAAGATGATGTCGTAGAGCATATCAGTATCCACTTCCTTCTTATTGGGCTTCAATCTATAATATACCTTAAATGCGTTCCACTTCAATCTCTTGAGCTCGTAGAAATATTCCTTCGGTATATTGTAGGTCTTGGAGACCTTTTCAACTACATCACTCGGTCTAGTATCGCTCGGATACAGGCTTATAGCCCACAAATCCTTTATGAACTTATTTTCATCTCTTATTATGAAGTCTATCACTTTCGGTAGCTCATCAATATTTTCCTTCGAAACCACCATGAATATATTTGTTGGAACATTATATTTCCTCAGCAATTCAATAGCCTTCTCCTTCCTCTTTAGCCACTCCTCACCATTTACCCCTCTCCACTTCTCATAAATTTCTGGTTTCCACCCATCGAAGCTCAGACAAACCCTATAAACTTTCTTTTCCTTCATCTTCCTGACAAAGCTCTCCTCATCTAGCATAGTCCCATTTGTCAATACCCAAGCCCTCTTCCCCTTCTTCCTTATAATATCTAAGATTTCGAAGAACTGAGGATGGATTGTCGGCTCTCCGCCAGTCAGAGTTATTGTCTTCCCCTTGTAAATTTCTAAAAGTTCCCCCAACTCCTCGGGTTTCATATCCCTCTCTTTCAGAGCGTCTCTTATGAAACATACCTTGCATTTCATGTTGCATTTGCTCGTTATATAAACTTGGGGACAAGGCATGGTATTTAGTTTCTTCCTCCAAGCATCTAAGACGGTTTCCCCAATCTCCAGCTTCTGAGATACGAAATCCTCGAAATTTAGCCTGAACTCCCTGTAAAATTCCGCATCATTTTCAAGCTTATACACTATCCTTCTCCCACAATGTTCCTTAACCAGATAAACACCGTCTTTAGTTTCAATCAAATCCGCTTCGATGACTTTGAGACATGTGGGACAGAAACTCAAGGTTTTAGAAAGTAAGGTCCCTTCCAGCAATTCCTCAACTCTTAATTCCATAATAAATTTAAACGATTTTGAGTTAATAAATTTTAAGATGCTTGGAAAGATTTTCTATAAGATAGAGGGTTGGTATCCTCTTCTCGGACTACCGCTCATCTCATCGCTCTATCTCAGGGATTTCTCCTTCTTTCCAGTAGCATTCATTCTCTCGCTCTTGCTTCTCTCACTTGCCCATGCATTCGATGACGGGAAGCCAACATCTATAATTTACTTTCTCCTAGCATTGTTCATAAGCTTACTCACAGATACAATCCAGCTAACCCTAGTAATTTTCGTCCTCATAATCCTATACAAATTCTTTAAGAGGACCCCACTCTCCGCTTTCTACGTCGGTTTTTCCTACCCGACTTTGCTATTCTTCCAGTTCCGCCCTTCCCTCGGATTTTTCTTTCTCTACCTGCTCTTTTCCATATTGATAACTATAAGCGAATTTTATCATGAAGCCCATCACTACGAACAGGATTTGAAGGAAGGGAGGAAAACTACAGCAATTTACTTTGGATTTAAAGTTGATGAAGCTCAGAGAAAGGAGGTGAGAAGGTGTTTAATAGCCGTGACCGTGGCTGTAATAGTCTTCATCCTAGTAAGTGGTTGATTTTCATATTTGCTTTGGCAATCCTCTTCAGGCTCTGGGTTTATTGGATAACGGATTTCGCTACTCTAGGGGCGGATGTAGGGAGGATGGCAATAATAGCCCATGCGTGGAAGCTCAAGGGCGGAGTTACTACAGACCTCAGACCCTACGATATGGCTAATGGCTTCTTCTACTTCCCCGCAACCTTATACTTGCTTTACTTCTTCGATTTACTCGGAATAAATCCAATAACAGCAGTTGCTATTTTCACTTTCGTGTTCTCGATTGCTGGAATTTATGTATTCTACAAAATAGCAAGGATTTTCATGGACGAAGATAGAGCCATAGCTTCAACCTTCTTTTACTCGCTCACCTTCGACTTCATCTGGATTTACTCTTTCTTCGGGATGTTCACCTTCGGATGGGCTCTCCTCTTCTTCATGATTTCCTTATACTCCGCTCTCAGATTAGAGGAGAAGCTATGCTGGAAATGGTTCTTGGTGAACCTATTATCAACAACAGCATGCTGGCTCTTCCATTGGTTTGCAATAGCTGGTTTATGTATAGCCTACTTCTCCATCTTCCTTAAACAATTCATAACGGATTTGAAGACCAATTGGAAATACTTCTTGGTTCTCCTTTCAAGCTTACTGATAGGTTTTGGAATATCAATCCCAGCTTACCTCCCTTTCATCGAATACATCGGAATAACGAGGGTTTATGAAAATCAATTCGACCTCCTCACTTTCGCTATGGACAGGCTCTTAATCACCCCTCTCCAAAAATTTCAAATCATTTTCTTTACGAGCTACGTAGGGACAATCCTCTCCTCAATCTTGGTGGTAGGCTTCGTGCTAACCCTCGCCCTCGCTTACAAGTGGATATTAACTAAAAATGCATTCCCAATCTACTTCTTCCTCCTCCTCGGATTTTTCTCCTATGTATTCCTCGGCGAATTGAATATGCTGAGATTGAATAGTTTGATGTGGATAACCTATGCTATGGCTTATGGTTATTTCTTCAATAAACATAAGCTGAACTTAATTTTAATCCCAATCCTCTTCCTCATTCCATCCCCGAGCTTCCCCTATCTCATAAACGCTCTGTATAATCAGGCTGATATCTTCGTCCCATTCGCAGATTTCCATAAATTCAATAAGGCAATGGCGTGGATTAGTGAGAACACACCAATAAATTCGACATTTCTCATTGATGGTGGAGGTAGCGGATGCACGGGGGCTTCAGCATCATTTGGAGAGAGGATTTTCCCACTAACTTCGAGAAGGATTTTCTACTTTACCGACTACTGCTGGGCTATCTACGATAGAGACGAATTCATGAGAAGGGTTGAATTGTATAGAAAAGTCAGCATAGACCCATCTTGCTGTATCGACGAACTGAAGGAGTATGGGATAAATTATATTTTCATAGGGGAGAGGTGGGTAGGTCTCAACCCAAGAAAGTTTGAGGAAGCTGGCTACGAGTTGGTCTACAATGAGAGCGGATACAGGATTTTTAAGGTTAATTAGGGTAATCGTAGTGATTTTATTCCTGTATTCCCTCTACTTGTTTCTATCTCCCCTAGTCGGCTTCGTGGAAACCCCCATGAAAGTGAAATTCGGCTGTGAGCCAGTTAATAGAACTGAGGATTACTGCTATTTTAAATGCAAGCTAACGCCTAATATGGATGCCACAGCAATCATAAAAGTCACTCACACCCTCTGGGCTTCAATTTACGAGAAAAAATTTGAACTGGAAGCAAACAAGACCAAGGAAATCTACATTCAACTACCTCGAAGGAGATTTATTTACTGGCTTAGGGCAATATTTTTCAAGCAGGTAGGGGAAAGGAAGGGTTTGTTCCTTAGAGGCTATAATGTTTACTATGATTTGAACCAGACTTTCTTAGCTTGTTAAAGGAAACCTGCGGGTCTCCGCTTTAATCTTCTTGTCCAGCGTCTTCCCTTTAATGGAAAAATACCTCTTCAGCATAGCTGTCAAGATAACCACGAGGGTGTTCTGCAACTTGTTATTCATTACGAATGGAACGTTATTAACGATGGGTGAGAGCTCATCTTCCATAATCTCGACATCATAAGATTCTGGATTTCTATGCACATCGCAGTTGTAGGCGAGGTAGAAGTAGTTAGCATCTATTTCTCCTATGTATTTTTGGAGGAGGAAAGTTCTCAAGATGGTTCTTAAAGCTCCCAGAAATGTGGTTTTTGGGAAGAGGAATAGGAGTTGAACATCAACATCCACTCCCGCTTCGCTCAAATTCTTCACGCTATCAATAACCTCTCTCTCCGTCACATTCTTACCGAGAATTTTCAAATCCTTCGTATCGAAGCTCTCAACCCCAAGCCATACCCTCCTGCACCCAGATTTCTTAATCAGGAATGCGGTTTCCCTATCTATCCTCGGGAACATCATGCCTTCCCACTCCACCTCGAGCTCCGCCAACCCCCTGCATAGCTCCTTTATCCTCTTAGGATAGGGATTTACTATATTGTCGCAGAAGAAAAATTTATTTTTAATCGATTTTAGCTCCCGGATTTCCTCCAAAACCTTTTCTATATCCTTTTCCCTATACATTTCCCCGCAGGGAAAGGTCCTTATGTTACAGAACCTGCACCTATTCACACAACCTCTCTGAGTTTCCACCCCTAAGAAGCAATATTTCCCCGTGTCTAAATCCCTGTAATTCGGGGTCGGGAGATTGTTTAGATTGACGAGGAATTCGTTAGAGAAGATAACCCTGTCCCGAACATCATTTGCGATTTTCAGCAATGCATGCTCCCCTTCCCCAACGATAATGTGGTCTATAAAATCGTATCTGAGAAGGAATTTCCAGCCGTAGAGAGTTCCCGGACCTCCGAAAATGATTTTCAAATCCTTTCTTTCCCTTTTCAGAATTTTAGCTACATTCAAAGAGTGACCTATGCTGAAAACATCAGTCGAGAATCCAACGAGGCTTGGTGAACAGTCCATAATGTTCTCAGCAATTTCCAGATGAGTTTCATGCATTAAGTCATCCACCTCATCGAAGTCTTCCTCCTTTTTGTTGACCAGATACAGGGGGTAGATGACCTTCGACCAAGCCCTTCTAAGGGCTACCTTCCTTACAACGTATCTTAAGATTGTGGAGTTGATGGCTGAAGCCCTGAGATAGCACTCAGCCAATTCCTCATCTTCAACCTTCTTCTTCCTGACAATTTCCACGAATTTTTCATTATAGCTTGGGGAGAAATCAACTACCTTGGTCTCCAAACCTTTTTGCTCGAGAAATGCTTTTAACAGAGCGAGATTCAGGGGTGCAACGTAATTCCATCTCAGGGGGAGTTGAGCCAAGACAATCATGCAACGCACACCTCAAGTGGCTGTAACTTAACATTCTTTTCCCCGCAACATGGGTAGGGCTTGAGCCAAGCCTCAAGCCTATTCCCGCTCTTCGTCCCATTGATTATGAACTCCGGGTAGTCGAACCTATGGTATATTATATTATTCCAGAAACTCATCTTCAGATGAACCCTTGAATATCTGGGGACCGGGAAGACCAAGCAAAAGGGTTCGGTTAAGCTATCGTTAAATTCGAAGACGAATATGGCGTTCATCCAAGTTCTATTGACCTTGAAGATGTTCATGGGGTCGGATTCAGCTAGGCTAACCAAAGTTTGGTAGCTTGGCTTCTGATTATAGGAAAAGTAAACTATTTTCCCCGGATTGCCATTCACTAGGAAGTAGGCAGGACTGAGGGAGAGAATTGCCCCGGATTTGAGAAATAACCTTTTCTTACTTTCCAGTCTGTATAAGGTTCTGTAGAAATCGGAGATGGTTGCATTGGGATAGAAGGTTACATTGTAATAAGGTATTTTGTAGCGGACCCATCTCCAGACCAGAGTTAGGAAGTTTCCACCCCAAGAGCTCTCATTGTATAGCAAGACGGTTAAATTCACAGCCAATCTATTGGATGAAATCTGTCTTATCTCTATGTCGGTATCGCTGAAGTGATACTGCGTCCCATTCTCATAAGCATCTAAAGCCTTTCTAATTATGCTCCTCTCCACCTCTTTGTATCTCTCGATAGCCTGAGAGAGAGTATCAGCCCTCGCATACAAGCTCATCGTAATGAACATTTGAACGATGCTTATCAGAAACATTATAACAGAGCAAATGAACAACTTTTTAGCTATCATTTCTTCTCCAGTTCCTCAAACAACTTCTTGAATTTCTCTATATGCTCGGGCTTTATCTCAATCCTTATCTCCTTCTTCCTCTGAGACACAACAACATATAAAATGATGCCTCCAACGATTATGAACACTATTAAGTATATTAATATTTGCTCGATGGGCATCCCCAAGTAGGTCTTCCTGTAGGTTATGGAGGATACAGGTCCAATTATGTGTTCCCTAGCAACAGTGTAGTTATACTTAATCCAGTGGTAACCTGCATCCCAAGAACTTTCTTCGAAGTCCTCTGGAATTATGAAACAAAGTTCTTCAGTTCCGAGGGTATAATTTATTGGCTTCCCATCGGATAGGGCTGTGAGGTTCTCCATATTGTTATAGTAGTCAACTTCCCTCTCCAGATTGACGCAGTATCTTATCTCCTTCTGCTTCGTCAGGTTTGCTAGGTCGCTTACAACCCTGTGAGTGGAGTTATGCTCCCAGACAACGTAATCAAGCTCCTCAAGTTTACTCTTGCTTTTATTAACAGTAACGACAGGATAGCAAGTCCCGTTTATGGTTACGTTCTTCACACTCCCGTTGCTTATATCCACATAGACATAGCTTGATGGGAAATCCACACTCGGATAGTCATCGACCATCGTATTGTATCTAACGAGAACGTTGCTATAACTCACATTCTCATCTGTATTGTTCAGAGTTACATTGAATCTTGCATAATACTGGCTATCTACTAGTATGTATGGAGCGTCTATCGTGAGGTTCCAGAGCAATTTCTTTATAATATCGTAAGCCCTGCACCTCGTATCTATCCAGTAATAGCTGTTGGCTGAGAAATTGTAATACTCATACTGTTCCACAGCCTCCCAACCTTCTCTACAAGTGAGGTTGAACACGACATCCTCGAAGTCTATAGAGGAGGGGTTATGGACGTAAGTCCTTTGCTTGGAGTAAGCCCAGCCACCAGCTTCTGTGATATTTAAAGTGTCTTGCTCCCAAAGGTAGATGGTCTCCCACAATACATCGCCACTATCGTTTGCGTATACTGTATTGGAAGTATCTGTCAGGTTAACGAAACCACTACAATTGTCGCAATCCCCGAATTCATCTGGGTTGCTCGTCCACCAATATATATCCTTAAATGGTATGTCCGTATTCCTGACCAGATAAATCTCTTGGGAGATGAACTGGGTTGAGAGGTTGGAGGTCTTGCTCTTATCTTGCTCCCAGTCATAGAACACCTCATCTATATTATCTCCGGAAGCCCTCCCCGAGCTCAGGTTCTTATCCTCATTTGCTGAGATATTAAAGTAGTCGCATACGTTTTGGGTTATGAAGCTCCAGCTACCGGATGGGAAGCTAACGTTAGAAAAGTCCCAGCAGAAATACACGTTCTCCCAAGGTATATTAGCGTGATTGTGAACCGACAGATTGCTCTTAATATACTGGACATCTATCCTCGATTGAGAATCCGGGTCCTGCTCCCAAGGTAGCTGAGTTTCATTTAACCAATCGCCGTAAGCCATTACGTAGGTGCTAAAGTTGGAGTTAGCTGAGATATTGAAGGTTCCGGAACAGTTGTAGCATACAACCTCACCGCTCCATCCCGCCTCGGCTATATCTGGAGAGGAGATGGTATATGAGACATTTTCAAAATCTATTGGCTCCAAGTTGGTGAAGTTTACCGCTTCAATCACCCACTGCCTGCTGAGGTTCGAAGTGTTTGAAGAGTCTTGTTCCCAGCCCAATTCCGTGATTTGTATTCTGTTATACTCCGACCAGTTGAAAATAACCTTAGTTGTTACTCCACCACCAACCGATAATAGCATGTTACCGCAATGAATAGCTGTGTAACTACCATTCGCTCCATAGGGGCACTGGTCATAGATTACGACTTCTTCATCCACCTCGGCGTAATTACTCACGTTGAGGGAAGCGTATTCATACACATCTCCTCCAGCTACAGACTGGTAGCTCTTATCCTGAGCAACTACCAGAGCAGAGGTATTCGTTGCATTAATCCAGACATACTTACAGGTATAGTTAACCACCTCCCCAGCATTCACCGATGCGGGGAAGGTCAAGGAATTACATGAGGTGCAACTATCTAATAGGGTTCCATCAGGATAGTAAACATAGACTTCATCAACATTTGGATAAGTTTCACAGGTCAGGCTACGCCACCAGTCTATGGTTCCTGTATTATTCAAAGTGAGGTTCTTCCAGTAGCTCAGGTTCCCAGTATCCGAAGCGTTCAGGTAAACGGTCTCTACCTGCTTTTCCTCCTGCCATTCAGGTTGGATAATCAGTGTAATCGCTATGGTATCAGACATATTATAATTACCGCTGGTATCATTGGCATTGATTGAGCAGTTAATCTGCCCGACCTCATTACTAATCCTCGTTGCGTAGTATGTCTTCCCTTCGAGTAAGCTCATTGAGAGATTTCCATTCCAAGCCCCGGAACAATTCGCCCACACGCTATCAAGAGGTGTGTTATTCGTTATGTTAGCCCTTATCTCCATCGTTTCTCCGGGTATGAGGTTCGGATAGACCGACCATACGGCATCGAATTGTATCATCCACGTTGTTACGTAGGTGTAAATCTCCGACGCATTCCACTGGTTCGAGGTATCATTAGCATAAACTCTCCATGCTATGGTTGCCCCTGCGGTTGAGTTTACAACTTTTGTAACATTGGACCAACATTCCTTGAATGGATTAGGACACATTTCTTCTGTAAATGCGACCCAAGTATCATTCACCCAACCACCGACACAATTAGCACCGTCCCAAGTTCCGTTACA
>Ga0180301_10001121_pt1 | contig 20910 bp, 16 predicted proteins | sample GuaBasSediGuay16_FD_121797 | JGI IMG/M metagenome (GOLD analysis project Ga0180301, IMG submission 121797) | Subseafloor sediment microbial communities from Guaymas Basin, Gulf of California, Mexico - Guay16, Core 4569-2, 12-15 cm | ecosystem: Environmental > Aquatic > Marine > Hydrothermal...
AAATAATAGCTATTAAGCGCAATGGCTCAATACAGAATGCAGAACGCAAATTGAAAAATGCAAAATAGAAGCGATTTAAAGGAAGGGGAAAATGACTTTGCAATTTGCACTTTGCAATCTTCATTTTGAAATGTTGTATTCACGAAGGAACGCCGCATCGCCTAACAAAGTATTCACACTGCGCTTCGCTTGCACTTCGGGAAACCGCCTTCCGCGACTTCGTGAATATAAGCGTTAGGGTTTTTCAGGGAACCCTATGTATGGAGCTCCTACAGAAGGTTGACATTTATCATGATATTGTGTTAAATAAGAGGAGCGGGCCGGAGCTCGCAAAAAAAAAGCAGGAGGTAGGCGTAATGAGGAAAATATTAGCTGCGGCAATTGTGGTTCTTTTGGGCGCGAATGCTTTTGCGCTGAAAGGAATTACATTTGATCAGAATGGAAGTATAGGTAAGATAATAACGAACATTCAGGAAACAATTCCTGATTCTTTAGCTGTTCCCGCTGCGAGGGTTGAGAAAAAGGGTAAAAAGCAATGGACTGTCATGGTTTTTGTCAATGCGAAAAACAATCTTGAAAGGTACGGTCTAAAAGACACCAATGAAATGGAGATGGTCGGTTCAAGCGACAAGGTCAACGTGGTGGTTGAACTTGGAAGAATCAGCGGATATTATTCTGGCGAGGGTGATTGGAAGACAACAAGAAGGTACTTGATTAAAAAAGATAATAACCCGTCCTTGGTTACTTCGCCTGTCTTGATGGAAATGGAAAAAACCGACATGGGCGACTGGAAGCATCTGGTGGATTTTGCGAAATGGTCCATGGAAAAGTTCCCGGCTGAGCATTATATGCTTGTAATCTGGAATCACGGCTCTGGCTGGAACAAGGATGAAACGTTTGCGGCAACCAAAGGCATATCCTATGACAGCGAGACCCACAATCACATAACCACCGCTCAGCTCAAGATGGCAGCAAAGGAGATAGGCGGATTGGATATACTTTCGATGGACGCCTGCCTTATGCAAATGATGGAAGTTGCCTATGAGGTTAAGGAGCATGTGAAATATGTTGTTGCTTCTGAAGAGACCGAGCCTGGAGACGGATACACTTACAATACATTCCTTGCTCCGCTGATTGAACAACCGTATATGACTCCTGCCCAGCTTGGAAAGGTGACCGTAAATGCTTTTGTTGACCATTATGCCAGCATTGGATACAGCGCCACGCATTCGTCAATAAAAGCCTCTTCACTCTTGGCCCTTAAGGATATGCTGAACGAATGGGTGAAAACGGTCATGGAAGCGAATGACAGGGAAGTGGTGAAAAGCGCCAGATCTGCTGCACAGGACTTTTATTATTCAAGTAACAAGGACCTCTATCATTTTCTAAAGCTTGTTTCGGAAAAGTCACAAAACGAAGAGGTGATTGCCAGGAGCAAGGAAGTGATGCGGTTTATGGAGAAAGAGACGCTTTCTTACAATAAAACAACCGGCTCAGGTTATAAGAATGCGTATGGACTTGCTATATATCTTCCTTATTACTTGAGTTCGGCTTACAGCGATCTTGAATGGGCAAAGGATTCTCAGTGGGATGAATTTATAAAGTGGTATAAATAAACTCTAAAAAAGAGTCTTATTTCGAAAAAGGGCGCCCGCAAGGCGCCCTTTTTTGTAATATTTTTGTCATTGATTTATTGTAAGATTAAAGTATACCTGGATAGGGCGTTCAGCGGCGCCTGTCTCCGCCACTACTACTTTGGCGGACAGGTCCGCCACACAGCATCGGCGGACAGGTTCGCCTGAGGCGGACAGGCCAGAGCTGGGTGGTTTGTTTATTATGAAAGGGCAAATTTTCAACAGAAAGGCAACAGTCGGAGTTTTTTGTTTTCTTTTTTGCTGTTTGAGCCTCAGGGCCGCAGATGTGGGAACTACTGCCTCAAATTTTTTAAAAATTCCAGTTGCCGCCATTCCAACTTCTCTTGGAAACAGTTACACCGCCATGATAGGACCGGATTCCATTCTTTACAATCCGGCCGGTCTGGGGCTTTTGACATATCCCGTTTTTTCGGGCTCCCATAATCAGTATCTTATCGGCATAAGTCAGGAGTATGTTGCGGCAACCTACAGGACCAAGCTTGGAACGGTGGGAGTCGCTTATTCGCTTTTGCGGAGCGGAAACATAAAATCATACGACCTCAATGAAAATCCCCTTGGCACTGTCAGCACTTCCCATAAACAGGCTGTAATTTCCTTCGCTCAGAGTTTTCCGCATTTTAATCAGGATATAGGAATGATCGACCCGATGGTTATAACTCCGGGTTGGACGAATATAGCAGTAGTTGAGGATTACCGCCCTAAAGCGTACAGGATTTCATTTGGCGGCAGTTTGAAATATGTTGGAGAAAAACTGGCTGACGAATCTTCGAGTACCTATACCTTTGACCTGGGAATCATGCTTGTTCTTCCGGAACATTTACAATTGGGCGCTGCCGTGCTCAACCTTGGCGGAAGTCAAAAATTTTACAGTAGCTCTGCAAAACTTCCAAGAACAATAAGAGCAGGCGTGGCCAAAGATTTTCATTCCAAAAAAAATCTTATGGTTTTCACTGTCATGAGTGATATCGTGAAAGAGTCGGATTATGACCTGCAGCAAAGCCTCGGTTTTGAAATGAGCGTTTTAAACATGGTTCAACTCAGACTGGGATATAAAAGTGGCAAGGATGAGGGCTCGAGACTTTCAGGGGGATTTGGAATGAACTTTGACCGGTTTACATCGCCGGAGAACTTTATAAACGGAGTAAGACTGGATTATTCTTATTTTGACTATGGGGTTCTGGGCGCCACCCATCGTTTCGGCTTTCAGTTTATCTGGGGAGGGGGAAAAAAAGCGTAGAGGCTGAGACACAATCTGCAAGATAGTAAATTGTAGTTGAAAGCTTATTTTACGAATTTCGTAAATTTTTCACTTCTTACTTCGCTATTTGTTATCAAATTTCGCATTTGCAACCTGCAACCTGTAATCTGCAACTTGTGCTCTTTTTTATTTTATATAATCTAATCTATGGCGAAGGCGGCTGAAAAAAGATTCTGGCGGCATGTTCCTGTCATAAACAAATCACTTATCGCGTTTGTAAGGTCCTTAAAAGATATTCCAGGCAATCTTGAAAAAGCCATGCTTTATTCGCTCAAATCCGGGGGAAAGAGAATTAGGCCTATTCTTTTGATGGAGTCCTATGAACTATTCGGCGGCAGCGGCAAGAAGGCATTGCCGGCTGCGTGCGCTCTGGAAATGATTCATACGTATTCCCTTATACACGATGACTTGCCAAGTATGGACAATGACGACTTGCGACGGGGAAAACCGACTAACCACAAGGTTTTCGGGGAAAATGTGGCTATTTTAGCCGGTGATGCCCTTTTGACAAATGCTTTCTCGGTTTTAGGACTTAATGGCGATATTGAAGGTATAAAGCCTGAAAACGTGCTTTCTGCGATGAGAATTCTGTCAAAATATGCCGGTGCGGGCGGCATGGTCGGCGGACAAATTGCAGACATCAAAGCTGAGGGTTTTCCCGTCCAGAAGCGCGGGAAAGCCGGGGGAAGGCTGCTCGACTATATTCACAATCATAAAACCGCTGATTTGATGCGCGCGGCTGTGGAGATAGGCGCCGTCCTGGCCGACGCTCCCGGAGAAGATGTGTTTACTCTTTCAAATTACGCAAGGCATATTGGACTTGCCTTTCAGATTATAGACGATATGCTGGATGTTGTAGGCGACAAGAAAAAATTGGGAAAGAAGGGGAGCGATGCCGCTAACAAAAAACTTACCTACGCAAGTTTCTACGGGATTGAGAGATCGCGCAGAAAAGCGGCTGAACTCGTAAAAAAAGCGCATGAAAATTTGCGCAAACTAAAAAGTAATGTCAGACCAGCGGACAATCTGCATTTTATAGCCGATTTTATTATACAAAGAGACAGGTGATAAAGATGGAATTACTCCAGAAAATCAAGAATCCGAAAGATTTAAAAAAATTAAATGTGGATGACCTTCCGAAACTTGCCGCTGAAATAAGGGGCGTTATTGTGGAAAACATAAGCCGCAATGGCGGGCATTTGGCATCCAGTCTTGGGGCGACTGACTTTATAATAGCCTTGCACTATGTTTTTGAGGCTCCTCGCGATAAAATAGTCTTTGATACGGGGCACCAGACTTATGCCCATAAAATTTTGACCGGGAGGTTAGATAAATTTCCAACGATTCGCAAAAAGGGGGGGCTTTCAGGGTTTCCGAAACGACATGAATCAAAATACGATGTCTTTGGAGTTGGTCACGCATCTACTGCTCTATCGGCTGCCTGCGGAATGGCGAAAGCAAGGGACTTGAAAGGTGAGGATTTTCATGTGGTGCCGGTGGTGTCGGACGGCGGACTGACCGGAGGAATGGCCTGGGAGGCTATGCAGAACATAGGGCATTTTTCCACCAGGATGCTGATTGTTCTTAATGATAATCAAATGTTTATTTCAAAACGCGAAGGAATGATTGGGAATATTCTCAATAAAATACTCGCTCCCGGGACCATCAAGAATACCGAGGAAAAGCTTGAACTTTTCCTTAAAAGATTCAAAGGTTGGGGGGAGAACGCCCTTAAGATGGCAAAAAAAACAAAATCTTTGTTCCTGCCCGGGGGCGTGTTTGAGTATATGGGGCTTTCATATTTCGGACCGGTCGACGGACATAATATACCTGAAATGATAAAAGTTTTGCGGACACTTAAAGACATAAATAAACCTGTTCTTCTTCATCTTATAACTAAAAAAGGGAAGGGATATGAACCCGCAGAAATGGAGCCCACCGAATTCCACGGGGCCGGAAGCTTTAATGTGCAAACAGGAAAGCAGAATAAGAGTAAGAAGACAAGTTTTACGAAAGTCTTTTCAAACGCTATGCTTGATTTTGCCGAAAAGGACAAGAAAATCGTTGCCATTACGGCCGCCATGCCGGAAGGCACCGGGCTTGACGCTTTTAGAGACAGGTATCCCGAAAGGTACTTTGATGTCGGCATAGCCGAAGAGCACGCCGTCACTTTTGCCGGCGGTCTTGCTTGCGAAGGATATCGTCCGGTTGTGGCGATTTACTCCACTTTTATGCAAAGGTCATTTGATCAGATTATGCACGATATATCTCTGCAGAATCTTCCGGTGACGTTTGCCATGGACAGGGCCGGCGTAGTGGGCGAAGATGGTCCCACACATCACGGACTTTACGACTTGAGCTTTTTGAGAATCCTTCCGAATATGACTATAATGGCTCCGTCCGATGAAAATGAACTGATAGGCGCCTTAAAAACAGCGATTTACCTGGGCTCGCCAGCGGCTGTTCGCTACCCGCGGGGCGAAGGCGTGGGGGTTGAATTGAATATGGCTCCGGAGGTCTGGGAAATAGGAAAAGGGAAAAAGATACGTTACGGAAAGGACGCCAATATTCTCGCCGTCGGCAACAGGGTCCGTCCCGCGATAAGCGCTGCTGAAATCCTGAAGAGTAAGGGATATGATGTAGGCGTTGCGGATATGAGGTTTATAAAACCTCTGGACGGGGAATTGGTTTTGGATGCTTTTGAGAAGTCTCAGCGGATTGTCACGGTGGAGGACAATGCAGTTTGCGGGGGCTTTGGTTCTGGGGTTCTTGAATTTTTAAGCAGCCGCGGCATTAAGGCGGATGTTTTGACGCTTGGAATAGGAGATTATTACGTGGAACATGGAAAGCCACAGGAACTTTATGAATTGATAGGAATAAGCGCGGAAAAAATTTGCGAAAAAATATTAAATTGGTCAGCTCGATTAAATGCATTGGAGGATGGAAGGTGAAAAAGACTGACAAAAAGGCGATGGTGGAAAAACTCAGAAGGTCCGGATCCTACAGGAAGGCCTATGCCGATTATAAGTTTCTCAGCAGGGATGAACTTCGTCCCGTAAGGCTTCAGCTGGAACTTTTAAAGCCTGAAATGTTTTTGGAGAGATATAAGGTTAAGGATACGGTTGTGATTTTTGGCAGCGCAAGAATCTGGTCGAAGGAAGACGCTTTGACCCGAGTGAAGGTTATAAAAAAATTGTTGGCGAAAGACCCAGCCAGTAAAATGCTAAGAGAAAGTCTTGCCGCTGCAAAAAGTCTTCTCAGAGATGCGAAATACTATGATATTGCCCGGGAGTTTGCGAAAATTGCTTCTTCAAAAACCTGCGCCCGGCGCAGGTTGATAGTTGTAACGGGGGGAGGCCCTGGCATAATGGAGGCCTCAAACAGAGGTGCGTGGGAAGCTGGTGCCAGAAGCATAGGTCTCAATATCACATTGCCGATGGAACAGGGCCCTAATCCCTATGTGTCGCCGGAGCTTTGCTTCAGGTTCCATTACTTCGCGGTGAGAAAAATGCATTTTGTTATGCGTTCCAGGGCTTTTGTGGTTTTTCCTGGCGGTTTCGGAACGATGGACGAGCTTTTCGAGGTTCTGACTCTGGTGCAGACCGGCAAGAAAAGCCGGCTACCCATAGTTTTAATAGGGGAGAAATACTGGGGCAGCGTTATAAATTTTCGAAATATGGCCAGATGTGGGGTAATATCCCGGAAAGATTTACAGTTATTTAATTTTGCCGAAACCGCGCAGGAAGCATGGAAAATAATAGAGGATTTTTATCGTCACCATTCGTTTGGCGATGAGGAATAATTTTGCTAGGCGTTGGCGGCAGCAAGGATGAAAAAAGGGCGCAAAAGTTGAGATATGTCTAAAACAGCAAGATTAATAGCGGTTTTCTTTTCCGTTGTTTTCATTTCTTTTAGCTTGGGCGCCTCTTATTTCATTTCAGTCCACAAACCTCCGCGCACGTTCCAGAAAATAATTCGTGAAAAGAATCCGTGGATAAAAAAAGGAATGTTTTCAAGTAGAGTATGCAACGGAATTCAATGCCGGTTATGTCCTTTTAATTGTTTCCTGCCGGATGGGGCAAGAGGGCTTTGCAGAGTAAGGGCAAATTACGGGGGGAATCTGGTTTCTCTTGTTTACGGTAAACCGGCTTCTGTTCATCTGGATCCGATAGAGAAAAAGCCGGTATTTCATTTGCTGCCCGGGAGTCTCGTTTATTCTCTGGCTACTGCTGGCTGTAACCTTTATTGCAGGAGTTGTCAGAATTGGGGGATATCCCAGATTTACCCGGAAGAATCGGATAATAAGGTTTTTATCCCCGTTAAATTGAATCTTTTCAGGGATTCTTCCGGAAACCTGAGAGCGAAAGTGGAAAACAAAGAAGTCGCTTTTCTCTCACCCGCGGACATCATCAAGTGCGCCCTGAACACAAAATGCAGGTCGGTGGCTTATACTTATTCCGAACCGGTCGTTTTTTATGAATATATGCTTCACACCGCGAAACTTGCCAGGAGAAAAGGTCTTAAAAATGTGATGATAACCGGAGGTTACATAAATCAGGAACCTTTGAAAGAAATCGCCAAATACATGGATGTGATTAAGGTTGACCTTAAGGGTTTTAACGCGGAATACTATCGAAAGTATGTTGGGGGCGAACTCGAAGTTTTGAAAGACGTCTTGAAGACTCTGAAGGAAGAAGGCGTTTTTTTAGAAATTGTTAATCTGGTTATCCCGACTCTTAACGACAGCGATGAGGATATATCGCGCCTCATCGATTGGGTTAAAAGAAATTTAGGCGCGGATACCCCGATTTTCTTTTCCAGATTTTCGCCGAATTATAAGCTTACAAATCTGCCGGCTACACCGGTGGAAACTCTTGAAAAGGCCAGAAACCAGGCTTTAAAAAGAGGGCTGAAGTACGTTTATATAGGAAATGTGCCCGGACATCAAGGAGAGAACACATACTGCCCAAAGTGCCACCGAATTCTTATAAGAAGGTACGGCTATATGGTTCTCTTCGACCTTGTTTCCGCCAATGGCGGAAGGTGTCCTTACGACGGAACAAGAATTCCGGGTTTATGGAAATAATGCGAAAGCGTGGAGGAATTTTATGAAAAAAATATTTCTTTCGTTCTTCCCTTTTTTACTTCTGTTATCTTTATGCCATGCTCACCTCAGGCTGCCCCGGGTGGCGGGTCAGTTTTATCCGAAGGATAAAAAAATGCTTTCCACCTTTATCGACCAATCCATGCCTAAAAAGCAGATAAAAATCTCAGGACGGATTGTATCGCTTCTTGTCCCGCATGCCGGATACGAATTTTCAGGAAGAGTCGCAGCGCTGGCCTATTCTGTTATAGGCGGTGATTACGAGGTCGTTTTTCTTATCGGTCCGGCGCATAGGTCTTATATCAAAAACGCGGCAGTTTATCCCAGGGGCTTTTTCCAGACTCCGCTGGGCAAAATTCAAATCGATGAAAAAGTCACTGCCGAACTTTTAAAATCGCCGCACTTTTCAGCCAGTGAAAAGGCTCATACGTCCGAGCATTCTCTTGAGGTTCAATTGCCGTTTCTACAAAAGAAGCTGAAACCCGGATTTAAAATCGTTCCCATTCTGATAAATACTGAAAACATTGCCGAGCTTCAGGAAATGGCGGCACGTATCGCAAAAGCTGCAAGGGGCAGGAAGGCCCTTTTGATTGCTTCGTCAGATTTTTCACATTATCCCGCTGAGGATATAGCTCGAAAGGCGGATAAAACAATGATAAGGGCTATTTCTTCTTTTAACATTGGCTATTTGATGAAAACAGCTTATGCACTTATGAATAAAAACTTGAAAAATTATGTCACAGCTGCGTGCGGAAAATCAGCGGTGGCGGTTGTAATGGAAGTGTCCAGGATGCTTGGCGCCACTGAGTTTAAGTTGCTTAAATATTCAAATTCGTTTAAGGAAAATCCGAAGAACGCTTCTTCTTCAAGTGTGGTGGGATACGCCGTTGGTGTTTTTGTCTCGGGGAAAAAAGCGAAAAGGAAAATGTTCAAAATACGGCTTGGAGAGGAAGGTAAAAGAAGCCTTCTTAAGTTGGCGCGGGATTCCATAATATCGGAATTAAAAAACAGGGAGATGGATATGTCCCTGTCGGATAACCCGGAGTTCAACCTGCCTGCTGCCGTGTTTGTAACTCTTGAAAAAAACGGGAATTTGCGAGGATGCATAGGAACGACGGTCGAGCATATGGCTTTAAAGGATTCCGTCGTCGCTTATGCCAGAGCTGCCGCTTTTTCCGATTCGAGATTTATTCCGGTAAAGTTAAAGGAAATGGATGATATAGAAATTGAAATTTCCATTCTTTCTGCGCTTTGCAAAATCACAAGTTATAAAGAGATAGTGCCTGGAAAGCACGGCGTGGTTGTTTCTGACGGCAAAAAAAGCGGTTTGTTTTTGCCGCAGGTATGGGAAAAAATAAAAGGCAAAGAAGATTTTCTCAGCGAATTGTGTTCCCAGAAAGCGGGTCTTCCGCCCGATTGCTGGAAGAATAAAGGTACGAATTTATATATTTTCACGGTTGATTCGTTCAAAGAACCCCGTTAGAGATACACGGGCAGAAGTTAAGAGTCGGGAGTTAGTTGTAGCTGCAGAGCGGAGCTCTGCCAAACAAACGGCAGACAGTCCCGCATGCGTCGTTGTCATACCTGCATAAGCAGGTATCCAGTTCCCGCTCCCGGTTTTCCCGGGAATAAGTTCTGGGTTCCCTCCCCGCTTCTGCGGGGACAAGGCTTATTGCGTTTATAGCGTTCATAGTGTTCATAGCGTATTTTGCGATGTTTTAGCTTGCCCCGTTAGAAGTCCCGACAGGGACAGTCCGCCTTAAGCGGACTTACTTCTAACGGGGCGAGCCAATATATTTCGTATCTACGTATCATCGTATCAACATATTTACGTATCCACGTATTTGTCGTGGGAGCAAACTTGGTGCGTTTATTTATCTCTTGCAACTTGTGCCCTGTGCCTTATGCCTTGTGCCTTTCGACTTCCGACTCTCGACTCTTGACTCCTGACTTACAACTTGTGTTCCTGTGCTCTTGTGTTCCTGTGCTGCTGGGGCATCATGATAAACTCAAGAGCGTGAAAAACGAATTTTCACCTCTAAAAAAAGATTAATGCAAAATTCCCCTATTTTTTAAGTTTTTCTGTTTTTTGTGTCCAGACTTATATACCGGCCAGATAAAAATAAGGGAAAGAGCAAGTATTGAATAGAGCGTTTTATCGGTGCCGAGCAGTGGGATGAGAAACGCGCAGGATGTAAAACCGCCAAGAGCGCTTCCCCATAAATCCATGGCATAGATTTTATAGGATTGTTTCTGGTCTATTTTAACGGCCGCAGTAAAATATCCTCCGACTATTCCTCCCCCCAAAAATAGTAGTAAAATTGCCATTGCGAATGCGCCGTTCGGCGGGAGGATATAAAATGCGGGTAAAAGAAAAATAAGGATAATGCTCAGAACGGATGCCGAGATAAAAATGATGACAGGAGTTAGTGGCGTGGAGCGGATGCGAAGACAGTGGGCTCCCAGAGCGGTCCCTGACATAAACGTGGCAAACAGAACGCCCATTTTCCAGGCTAAATTGCCGGTGGCGGATTGATAAATCAGGAAAAGAGCGATTTCGAAAGTTATCGCCCAAAAACCGATTATAAAGGAATAAAAAGCGTAAATATTTCTGCGAAAAAACGAGATATTTCGTATTGTTTTTAGTATCATGATTAGCAAAAGCAGAATGGATAAAACTGCCCCCATTATTATTTTGTTGGAAACGGACATGGAAAGCCATATTTTCCACAAGTAAAAATAGGAGATTGGATACGCGTCTGTGTTAATCAAGATTTTCTTCACTTTTTTCAGGCGAATATTGAACCATTCAATCCTGTACCTTCCAAGAAGATGCGCCATATTCCACGGGACGTAAATTTTATTTCGTATCTTTCTCTGGCGGTAACGCTTTTTCAAGAGATTTACGTTTAATTCAATAGGCGAGTTGGATGCGAGAATTGTCATTCTTTTGCCGGGAACATATTTGAGATGGGAAATTTGTGACCTGACTGTTTTGAGCAGACATGCTGAAAAATAAGCAAGATTTGGCGAAAGATAATTTTCACTTGAGGGGATTTGCATGACAAGCAGTCCGCCGCCAGAGAGTTTTTTTGAGGCGGTCCTTATGAATTCCGCGGTGTAAAATCGGGTTAAAGCAGCGTTTTCCGGATTGCCGTTTGTGACAAAAATTAAATCATATTTGCTTGAGGTTTTTCTTAAATAATTGCGCGGGTCGCTGTATATGAACCTGGCATTTCCAGGGCCCAGCTCAAGATTTTCAAGGAGATATTTATATTTCCACTTATCACTGGACACTATGTCTATTTTCTTCAAATGGTGTTTTTTCGCTTGACGCAGGTATAAAAGCCCCTCGGGGCTTGTGAAGAGAATTTTTTTTGGATTTTTATGCGCCAGAAGTGGTATGGTTACCAGATTTTCTTCAAATTGGTCGTCGGGATACTGCGCTTTTATGTGACCGTTTTCGTATATCAGGGTTTGTCCTGATTTTTTTTCAGCGTAAAGTTTACCGTATGGCGTCTGGATTTTTGTGGCCGCGCTGTTTGAATTTTCTATCAATGCTGCGGAGGCGAGCGACATGAACACAATAGCCCAGAGGAGGTTGGTTTTCCAGTTTTTTAACAGGAAGACTGACAGGGCGATAAAAAGCAGGGATACGAAGAATGAAATTTTTTCAGGGGGAATTTGCGGTGCAAAATAGAAGTATAAAAGTGAAAAAAGACCGCTGCCTACGGCTCCCACTGTTTCCCAGATGTAAAAGTCTATGCTTTTAAGTTTTACGAGATGATAGATGCAAATTCCGTTTATAATGGCGGGCACTGAGATAAGGAGCGCGCTCATCAGGAGCATTGTGAAAAAATCCGGAACTATTCCGTAAGGAATAAATTTAACCGAAAATTGTATTGCCTTTATCCAGACGGGGAAAAGAGCAGCGAAAAATATGAAAACCAGTGTGGTCTTTTCCGCAAAAAATTGCATAAGTTTGTGCTGGCTTATTTTTATGGTTCCGACAGCAGTCCAGAAAATCCAGAAGGACAGGGCCGAAGATATGGCTATTTCGTGACCCGAGAAGAGATAAGAGATTTCTCTTAATGATATAATTTGAAATAGGAGAGAAAGAAAACCGAAACTGGCAAAAAAAATCTTCATGGCAATAATATATTATACACTATGCTCGCACAGAAACTAAAAGTTGCAAAAATCCTGTCCTCTTTGGTTTTTTTTGCGGCGGTTTTTATTCCAGTTTTTGCTTTTTCTCTGAATATCACGAGTGGTGAAATTTCGTGGATTTATTCTTTTATCTGGTCGCTAGTTGTGGCGGGTATTGCGTTTATGATGTCTTACACCCAAAAAATACATTTTTATCGCAGAGTGTTTTTTGTCCTTCTGGCTGCGACCTTTCTCGTGCATTTTAAATTTTCCCTCATTTCTGATGATTTCCGGGCTATATGTTTTGAGAATACACCTTATTGTCACATCGCCATCGCTTCATCGTTTTTTAATTACCTTTATCAGCAGTATCTGGCTTTGATGAGTGGCGGTTGGAAACTATGGGCGCCTGTTTCTTTTGCCTTTTTATGGCTTTTTGTCACATTGGTTCTCGGCAGGGCGTGGTGTTCCTGGGCCTGTTTTTACGGGGGGATAGATGAGTTTTTCTCGTCGCTTGGCAGAAAAAAAATTTTATTTCTTGCAAAAGGTGTGTTTCGCTTCAGGGATTTGCCGGCTGCCATCCTTATTTTTTTTCTCCTCGTTTCTTTTTCCGGAATGACTTCTGCCTTTTGCGTCTGGTTGTGCCCGTATAAGTTTACTTCAGCGTTTATGTCTGCGGATTTCGTTTCGAGGTTTTTTCAAATTCTGTTTATGCTTTTCGCTCTTGTCTTCGCATTTCTTTTACCATTTTTGGTTAAAAAAAGAACTTTTTGCTCTTTTCTTTGCCCTTTTTCAGCGTGGCAATCTTTCTTCGGAAGAGTAAATCCTTTCAGGATAATTTTGAATAAAGAAGAATGCTCTAAATGCATGGTTTGTTATGAATCCTGCCCTGTTTTGGCTATTGAAAAAGGAGAAGATGGATTTCCGAAAATAAACGATTACTGCAATTTATGCTCTGCATGCGTTGATATTTGCCCGCAGAAATGCCTAAAATATTCAGTGTTTGGTTTGCTTCTGAAGGAGAAAGATTCGCCGTGGGCAAACTTTATAAGCGTAAAATTTGCCGCTGTTTATTCATTTATTGTTTTTTCGGGCGTCTTTTCTTCTTTATTTGCGCCGGCGGCACTCTATGATATTTTTAGGTGGACCGTGAAATAGAAAAAAGATTTGGAGGAAGGAGATGAATCAAGGAAAATGGCTTATGCCGCGTTATACGTCAAAAGAAATTTTCGAGAAAGATTATCCGAATCTCGACCTTTCCGGCATGCGATTGAAATGTCCCGGATGCGGCGAGGTTGTTCAACTGAACAGAAAAAACGTCGCCCGCAAATCCGCGGGCTGGTGCAAAAAATGCAACAGAGCGGTCAGCGTATAATCTAATGTGGTATTATTTTGGTGAAGGATTCCTTCTTGGTTTATCCTTAGGCGTGTATTGCTTTACGGCATGCATTCCCGTAATTTTGCCGTATATACTGGCCGCTGGAGATAAAAATTTCATAAAAAACCTTGTTATCCTCGGCGAGTTCGTCCTTGGAAGATTGTTTGCTTATCTAATTTTCGCGTTTGTTGTTATTTTTATTTCGCGGCATTATCTCAAATCCCCGCCTCCCTGGATGATGTCGGTTCTTCTTACATTCTGCGGTCTTCTGATGCTTTCTTATTTTGTCGTTCCGAAAATGCGGAAAATCAAGTTTTGCCGTGTCTTCAAACCTCCATTTAAAATTCCGATTTTGTTGGGTTTTGTCATGGGAATAAATGCATGTCCACCTTTTATAGCTGCCTTTGCGAGATTGCTGAGTATAGGCAGTTATGTGGGCGGATTCTTGTTTTTCGGCGGTTTTTTCCTTTCGAGCAGTTTATTCCTTCTGCCTTCTCTTCTCGCGACTCCGTTTCTGGGAGAGCGCCTGAAAATAATTGGGAAAATGACTTTGATGCTAATAGGCGCGTGGTATGTTTTTATGGGGATGATGTACTGGTTTTAGGTCCTTTGACCCATATTCATATAGGACCTTTGACCTTGAGTAAAATCAATCTTTCTATTAGCCTATAATTAATGCAGGTAATTTCCCGCCAAAGGAGAGAAAAGTAATGTCCAAGTTTTTCTTAACCACCGTAGCATTTTTTTTGTATTCATTGCCTCTTGCTGCTCAAAGCAGCCCCGTCAGAAGCCCTGCCTTTGAGCAGCTTTTGAAATCGGTTGAGCACAAATATATAGAAGCAGCGAATATTCCTGTTCCGAGACTTGCAAAAGACGCCGCTTCAGGCGATGTGAAGGATGATAGATACTGGGTGAGTGTGTGGGCCGCCGACAAGTATGAAAGAACGAAAATTCTTGAAACCGGGGTTGACATAATTGAGATTGGCGACAATAAGATTTCGGGCATAGCGCATAAAAATACCCTTCCGATTCTTTCAGAAAAAGGCTTTGTGGTTGAGGATAAAATTCCGCTTTCTTCTTATATAACTACTTTTCTCAAAGATTTTCCGCCGGAGGACGCCGCCTATCACAATTATGATGAAATGATAGCAGTATTAAAGTCGCTGGCTGAAAATAACAGCGATATAGCTTCCCTTTATTCCATAGGCAAAACTGTTGAGGGAAGAGAAATATGGAATTTGAGGATAAATTCTTCGGTCAAGGGCGATGCGAAAACAGACAAGCCAGGGGCGGTCTTTATGGGTGAGCATCATGCAAGGGAACATTTGAGCGTTGAAGTGCCTTTGCTTTTCGCTGTGTGGCTGCTGGAAAACAGAAACAGGGAAGACGTCAGGAACTACATTTATACCCTTGATATTCACATTTTGCCCATGATAAATCCGGACGGGGCAGAATATGATATATCAACCGGTAAGTATAAGTGGCACAGGAAAAATATGCGGAAGAATCCTGACGGGAATATAGGCGTTGACCTTAATAGAAACTATGATTTCAGGTGGGGCGGCGCGGGCGCATCCCACTATACCTACAGCGATACTTACTGCGGACCGTCAGCTTTTTCGGAGCCGGAAAGTCAAGCGGTAAAAAGGTTTATGGAGAAGCACCGGAATATAACAACCCTTATTTCATACCATACTTATTCCGAACTTGTCCTTTATCCGTGGGGTGGGATTTATGAGCCCGTTGAAAATGAACAGGACAGAAAGGCGTTTATAGCCATGGCAAAGAAAATGGCCCAGCTTACCGGGTATACGGCTAAACAATCCAGTGATCTGTATGCCGCCACTGGAGATACCTGCGATTGGGCTTACGGTGAGCTCGGAACTTTCGCTTTTACGTTTGAGTTGTCTCCCAAGGGCGGTTGGTATTCGGGTGGTTTTTATCCGGGCCCGGGAGTGATAGAGAACACTGTTAAGAAAAATATAGACGCCGCTATGTACCTTATGAGTGTTACCGCTGACCCTCATTCCGCGGCAAAATAACAGTTCGTTTTTTTGACGCATATCAGGTAAAAGAAAGATTTTTTGAGCATTCTCCTGAACAAGTCGGGAGTGTCCTGCTTTTTCAGCCAACCTGCATCTCGATAAATTCCCATTATTTCCCTTATCTGACTTGTAGAAGTTTTTTTGATGAAGACAAATTCGAGTTTATTTAAGCATTCCATATATTATTTTTACCAGCAAGGCATTTGCGATTATGAAAAGAAGCGGTTTTATTACGAATACCCCTTTCTTAAGGGCGAATGTCGCGCCAACTAGATTTCCAGCTATTCCGACAAAAGCCATAAGCAGTCCTAATTCTATATGTAGGCGTCCGAGAATAAAAAAGGCAACCAGTGCGGATATATTGGAAGAGAAATTAAGTATTTTGCTCAGGGCTGTTGCCTGAATAAGGCTATAACCGCAGAAAAAAGTGAAGGAAATAGCGAAAAAAGTTCCCGTTCCCGGTCCAAAAAAACCGTCGTAAAAACTGATGAGGAAACTTATAGCGAGGGATTTTAGCATAATGTTTTTCCGGCTGTGATTTGAGGAAAGGTCCTGAATGCCAAATTTTTTCTGGAGAAGCATGAAAATTGCTGTTGGCGGGATAAGGATAATAAGGAGATATTTCACCGCGTATGTGGGAAGGAGGCATATTGCTCTTGCCCCGAGGAAAGAGCCGCCAATCGCTGTCAACACTAAGGGAATAACATAGTGTGGGCGGAATGACAATTCCTTAAAATATCTTATAGCAGCCATCAATGTTCCGAATGTGGATGATAACTTGTTTGTTCCAAGTAGAAGTTCCGTCTTAAGTCCTGCATTCAGGTATGCAGGCAGGGTTATCAAGCCGCCGCCTCCGGCTATTGAGTCAATGAATCCGGCAAGAAAAACTAAAACTGAGAGAAGAAGCAGGTTGTGCATGCTGAAACTTTCAATCATAGATGTAAATTATATAAAAAAGATAGGAACGGCGCGCCGCGAGATAGAGGTGGTCAGAAAGCAATCCTGAACAATCCTTCGGGTGCAGGCTTATAGAGGAAATTTGTAAATCCCTTTTCTTAAAAAGTAAAATTTACACTAAGGAGAAAAAATTATGGACATTAAAAATAGGCTTTTGGAAATAAAAAATAGTATAGAAATTTCAAGCGGATCAAAAAGAGTTGATCTGTTATTGAAAAATGCCAGAGTTATAAATACTTTTTCAGGGGATATACATAAAACTCATGTGGCTGTTCACAGAGGTAAAATTGTTGGTTTTGGAGAGTACCCTGCCAAAAAAACAATGGATTTGAAAAATGCGTATCTTGCTCCGGGATTTATAGACGGTCATGTGCATATAGAGAGTTCGATGGTGAAGGTACCTGAGTTTGCCAAAACAGTTCTTCCTCACGGAACGACGGCTGTAGTTATTGACCCGCATGAAATAGCCAACGTTCTCGGACTGGACGGAATAAGGTATATGCTTACCTCAAGCATTGACATACCTCTGGATGTTTTCGTAATGCTTCCCTCCTGCGTTCCCTCCACCGAACTTGAAACTGCGGGCGCAGAATTATCCGCTCATGACCTGTCCCTTCTCCTTAATGAGGAAAGGGTTCTGGGGATAGGAGAAATGATGAACTATCCCGCTGTAGTGCATCAAAATCAGGATGTCCTTGAAAAAATTGCCATAGCAAAAAACAAAATTGTTGATGGGCACGCTCCCATGCTTAGGGGCAAACATCTTTACGCTTATGTTTCAGCAGGAATAAGGTCTGACCATGAATGCACGAGTGTGGAAGAGGCAAAGGTTAAATTAAGAGCTGGCATGCATATAATGATACGGGAAGGCACTGCTGCCAAAAACCTGAAAGGACTCCTGCCCTTGGTTAATTCCGAAAATTCCAGAAAATTTCTTCTTGTCACAGACGACAGACACTTGGATGATATCTTTAGAGAGGGACATATAGATTATCTTGTAAGAACTGCGATAAAACTTGGTGTTGACTTTATAAGAGCGATACAAATGGCAACGATAAACGCCGCAGAATATTTCGGAATCAAAAATTTAGGGGCGGTAGTCCCCGGTTATCAGGCTGATTTTATAGTCTTCAGGGATATTAAAAAACTTGATATTTCAAAGGTGTTTAAAAACGGCAGACTGGTTGCGCAAAACGGAAAGATAGAACCGAAGGTAGTTCCCGATTATAAGGGAAAAACTCGGGGAACTATAAATGTCAAATGGATTGAACATGAGGATTTTGCCCTGAAAGCGGAAAGTAAAAATGCCAGGGTTATAAACATAGTGCCGAATCAAATTGTAACGAAACTTTCCATAGAGCCAGTGAAAAATGACGGTGGATATGTTTCTTCGGATATGGATAGGGATATTCTTAAAATAGCTGTCATAGAGCGGCATATGGCTTCGGGGCGCATAGCCCTGGGTCTTGTGAAAGGATTTGGATTAAAAAAAGGAGCGATTGCTTCTTCCATTTCACATGATTCCCACAATATAGTTGTTATCGGAACTCATGACGGGGACATGTACGCGGCGGCGGTTCAGGTTGTCAAGATGCAGGGAGGAATAGTAGCCGCTCTCAACGGGCAGGTGTTGGATGCGCTTTCTCTGCCGGTTGCGGGACTTATGTCCGACAGGAGTGCTGAATTTGTCAGAGAAAAACAGGCGCGCCTCAATGCAATTGCAAAAACGCTTGGTTCAAAAATAGACGATCCATACATGGCGATGTCCTTTTTGACTCTGCCGCCGATACCGGAGATACGAATAACCGACAGGGGAATAATAGATGCCGTCAAATTTAAGATTGTTCCTCTATTTGTGAAATAGTCAGCAGTAACTGGAGAAAGTGTGCAAAAAATATTTCTGACTTTATTGATTGTCATATTTTCGCCTCTCCACCTTTTTGCGGTGAACATTATTAGGGGACCCTATGTGGAAAATGTTCTTCAGGATAGGGCGGTTATAAGATTCAGATTGGACAAGGCCACTGTCGCATGGCTTGGGTACGGAGCAGCTCCCGTATGCGACAGGTTTTTAACCGTGTCTCGTTCAGAAAGCGAAGAGCACCAGTTTATTCTTTATGGTCTTCTTCCTGATACCACTCATTGCTATCAAGTATTTCTTCCTATTGATGAGACGACGGCTGTGTACAAAGCGGCGGAGCATCAATTTATAACTTTGCGCGGGCAGAATAAGCCTTATTGCCGATTTATAGCTTTCGGCGATTCCGGCTCGGGTTCGGATGCTCAATATGAGCTTGCCGGACTTATTGAAAAAAAAGAAGCGGATTTTGTTCTGCATACCGGCGATGTAATTGAAAGCGGACTTGATTCAGATGCTGATGAACAATACTTTATTCCCTATAAAAACATGTTAGTTAAAATGCCTTTTTACATAGCGCTCGGAAATCACGATTATGGCAAAGATTATAAGAGTCCTAACGCCATTAAGTTCCTGCGTGAAAATTTTGGTAATTATCATAACATGCCCATAACGGGAAAAACGCCGCATTATTATTACTTCGATTGTGGGAATGCAAGATTTATAGCCCTTGACAATAATTCTTTCTATAAAAATATGAGAACACCTTCCTTAATCAAAAACTCGTCACAGTATAAATGGCTTAACTGGATTCTTTCAAGGACCAGGCAAATGTGGAAGATTGTTTTTTTCCATATTCCGATGTACTCAAGCGGATATCACGGTTCAAATATTGTCTTGAGGGAGACTTTGGAACCGCTCTTTTCAAAATACGGAGTGGATGTTGTTTTTCAGGGGCATGACCACAATTACGAAAGAACAAAACTCTTGAAAGACGGCAAGATAAGCGAGACAGACGGAACTATTTACATTACTTTGGGCGGAGGCGGCAGACCTCTTTATTTTAAAAGAACCGAAAATGACTGGACCGAAAAATTTGAAGCGGTTTATCACTTTGGTTATGTGGAAATAAACGACACAAAGTTCAGTATGACTGTTTACGGAATAGACGGCAGCGTGCTGGACCAGTTTGAAATCAAAAAATAATATAACGAACGGTGGGATAAAGGATAAGGGATAAGTTAGGAGTCGGGAGTCGAGAGTCAAGAGTCAGTTGTAGCTGCCCCGTTAGAGATACACGGGCTAAAATTTTATCTAAAAGATGCCGAAAAGAGGAAAATGGCGGATGTATTTGTAAAGGGTTGTAGCTGTGGGCGTGGGCGCATATGCGCCCTATCTCTAACGGGGCGAGCCAATATATCTCGTATCTACGTATCATCGTATCAACATATTTACGTATCAACATATTTACGTATCTACGTATTTGTCGTGGGAGCAAACTCGCGTTAATATACGCCAATCTACACTCCCGCATTGGGTCGTGGGAGCAAACTCGCGTTAATATACGCCAATCTACACTCCCGCATTGGGTCGTGGGAGCAAACTCGCGTTCAATGCGGGAGTGTTTTGGGTAGGAGTGTTTTGGGTAGGAGTGTTTTGGGTAGGAGTGGCTGGGGTAGGAGTGTTTTGGGGGAGTGTTTGAGGGGATGATTTGATTTTTTTCTTTTTTCTTTGTACACTGTATTTGCGGGGTAGAGCAGCCTGGTAGCTCGCAAGGCCCATAACCTTGAGGTCGCAGGTTCAAATCCTGCCCCCGCAATAAAAAACCTTGGGATTTTTCCCAAGGTTTTTTATTTGAATTATGGCGTTGCTCAGGTTAGCGCTGGAAAAGCAGCTGATTTAATTTTTCAAGCCTTCATTGATAAAATCCCCGGGTTTGCTAATTATATACAGGAAAAAGTGAATCACTTCAAAATTAAAATGGAAGGGGAAGATGTATATTTGCCGCCTGGAAACCGGACCGGATGAAATCTTGTTTCGCGGGCGGAAAGTTTAACTTGACATATTAAAATTTCCGTGTTATACTTTAAGCATGAAAGAAAGGACTCTTAAGGGCGCGCTTAAAAAAGCCGTTAAAACTTTCCCGGCGATAGTCGTTACCGGGCCCAGGCAATCCGGGAAAACGACTCTTTTGAAGTCGGTTTTCGGAAAAACCCATAAATTCGTAAATCTCGAGAATCCGGATGCCAGGCTGCGGGCGAGGGAAGATCCGGCCGCCTTTCTTTCCCAATTCGCCGCGCCCGTTATAATAGATGAAATACAATATGTTCCGGAACTTCTTTCATATGTAAAAACGGAAATAGACGAAAACAGGAAACCCGGGCAATGGCTTTTAACGGGTTCTCAGAATTTCGTTCTTATGGAAGGCATTAGCCAGTCGCTGGCGGGTCGGGCCGCCGTTTTTTCTCTTATGCCGTTTTCCTGTTCGGAACTCTCGGGTAAAGGG